>Ga0187893_10004608_pt1 | contig 25970 bp, 23 predicted proteins | sample MA1701074metaG_FD_139574 | JGI IMG/M metagenome (GOLD analysis project Ga0187893, IMG submission 139574) | White microbial mat communities from a basaltic lava cave in the Kipuka Kanohina Cave System on the Island of Hawaii, USA - MA170107-4 metaG ... | reverse complement strand
GTGCTCGACCTCCCGATCGCGGCCGGGGGCGACGACGCCGAGGAGGCGAGCAGCGGAGGCATCTCGCTCACGGGGAGCGACCTCGAGCTCGTGCTCGATGCCTCGCTCCAGACGGTCGGGCTCCGCTGGACCGGCGTCGCGATCCCGGTGGGCTACGTGGTGACCGCGGCCTGGGTGCAGTTCCGCGCCGACGAGACGAGCAGCGGCGCGGCCTCGCTCGTCCTCCAGGCCGAGGCGAACGCGAACGCGACGCCCTTCACGACTGCGCTGGGCTCCCTCTCCTCGCGGCCCCGCATGCCCGCCTCCGTCGCATGGTCGCCGCCGACCTGGGACAGCGTGGGCGAGGCCGGCCCCGACCAGCGCACGCCGGATCTCTCGGCGCTGATCCAGGCGGTCGTCGACCAGCCGGGCTGGGCGAGCGGGAACGCGCTCGCGCTTTTCGTGACCGGGAGCGGGCGCCGCACCGCCGACCCCTTCGAGGGCGGCTTCCCGCCCGTGCTGCACGTCGAGTTCGAGCCCCCCGACAACTTCGCGCCGGTGCTCCACCTCGACGCGCCCGCCGCCACCGACGTGCTCACCGAGCTCGAGCCCGTGCTGCTCTCGGCGACGGCGTCGGACGTCGAGGACGGCGATCTCGCGGACCGGGTCGCGTTCGCGTCGGACATCGACGGGCTCCTCGCCTTCGGCTCGCCCGCCGTGCACGCCGGGCTCTCGGCCGGCTCCCACCAGCTCACGGCGTGGGTCACGGACAGCCGGGGCAAGCTGACCCTGCGGACGTCGGAGCTCCTGGTGCTGCCGGAGCCGGCCCGCATCGTGGCGGCGGGCGACCTCGCGCACTGCGGTCACGAGCGCGACCAGGAGACCTCCCTGCTGCTCGACTCGCTCCCCGCGCTGGTGCTCACGCTCGGCGACAACGCGTATCCCGACGGCACCGCGCAGGAGTTCGCGACCTGCTACGGGCCGAGCTGGGGCCGGCACCGCTGGCGCACGCGGCCCTCGGCCGGAAACCACGACTTCCACGTGCCGGGTGGCGCCGGCTACTTCGGCTACTTCGGCGCACGCGCGGGCCCGGCGCCGCAGGGCTGGTACAGCTTCGACTACGGCGGCTGGCACTTCGTGGCGGTGAACTCGAACTGCGCGGCGATCGGCGGCTGCACGCGGACTTCGCCGCAGGGCCTCTGGCTCGAGGCGGACCTCGACGCCCACCCGAGCCGCTGCACCCTCGCCTACTGGCACCACCCGCGGTTCAGCTCGTCCACGAACCACGGCAGCAGCACGGCGACGCGCGATCTCTGGGCCATCCTGCAGGAGCACGCCGCCGACGTGGTGCTCGTGGGCCACGACCATCTCTATGAGCGGTTCGGTCCGCAGGACGCGAACGGCGTCGCGGACGCGCGGGGCATCCGCCAGTTCCTGGTGGGCACGGGCGGCGCCGGGCTCTACGCGCACGGGGCGCCCGAGCCGAACAGCGAGGTGCAGGACGACACGAGCTACGGCGTGCTCTCGCTCGACCTCGCGCCCGACGGCTACGCGTGGCAGTTCCATCCGGTGACGGCGCTGGGCGGGAGCTTCACCGACAACGGCAGCGCGAGCTGCGTGGTGCGCGCCCCCGACGTGAGCATCGAGTCGCCCGGGCCGGGCGCGATCTTCCCCGGCGGCCAGACGATCGCGTTCGCGGGCTCGGCGCGCGACGCCGAGGACGGCGAGGTCGGCGACGAGCTGGTGTGGAGCTCCAACCAGAACGGTGAGCTCGGAACCGGAACCTCCTTCAGCCGCGCGATGCTCCGTTGCGGGACGCACGTGCTGACGGCGTCCGTCGCCGATTCCCACGGCGGCATCGGGCAGGCGCAGCTCCAGTTCCAGATCGGCCCGAGCGGGTGCTCGCCGCCCCTGGCCTGCGGGCTCGGCCCCGAGCTCGCGCTGCTGGCCGGGTGCCTCGGGCTCGCTAGCGCGCTCCGGCGTGGCGGATGGCCGCTTCGACGAAGGCGCTGAACAGCGGGTGCGGATCGAACGGCCCCGACTGGAACTCGGGGTGGAACTGCGAGCCGACGAACCAGGGATGGTCCGCGAGCTCGATCATCTCGATCAGCCGCCCGTCCGGTGACGTGCCGGAGAGCACGAGGCCCGCGCGCGACAGGCGGTCGCGGTACTCGGGGTTGAACTCGTAGCGGTGGCGATGCCGCTCCGAGATCTCGCGCGTGCCGTAGGCGGCGTACGCCTGCGTGCCCTCGCGGAGCACGCAGGGCCACGCGCCGAGGCGCATCGTCGCGCCCTTCTCGGCGACGGCGCGCTGCTCCGGCATCAGATCGATCACCGGGTGCGGCGTCTCCGGATCGACCTCCGCGGAGCTCGCGCGCTCGAAGCCCGCCACGTTGCGCGCGAACTCGATCACCGCGAGCTGCATGCCGAAGCAGATCCCGAAGAAGGGGATGCGGCGCTCGCGCGCGAAGCGCACCGCCGCGATCTTGCCCTCGACACCGCGCGAGCCGAAGCCGTGCGGTACCAGGATCCCGTGCACGCGTGCGAGCTCGTCGGGGCGATCGAGCTTCTCGGAGTCGACGTACTCGATCTCGACCCGCGTACGGTGCGCGATGCCGCCGTGGTGGAGCGCCTCGTTCAGGCTCTTGTACGAGTCCGTGAGGTTCACGTACTTCCCGACCATCGCGATCTTCACGCTGCGCTCGGGGTTTCGCACGGCGTGGACCACGCGCTCCCAGGCGCCGAGCCGCGGCTCACCCGTCCAGATGCCGAGCACGCGCGTGATCTTCTCGTCGAGGCCCTCGTCGTGGAACGCGAGCGGCAGCTCGTAGATGTGCGCCAGGTCGCGCGCGCCGATGACGGCGTCTTCGTCCACGTTGCAGAACAGCGCGATCTTGGCCTTCACGGAGCGCGGCAGGTCGCGGTCGGTGCGGCAGAGGAGCACGTCCGGTGCGATGCCGACCGACTGCAGCTCCTTGACCGAGTGCTGGAGCGGCTTCGTCTTGAGCTCTCCAACCGAGGCGATGAATGGCACCAGCGCGAGGTGCACGTAGCAGACGTTGTCGCGCCCCACGTCGGCGCGGAACTGGCGCACCGCCTCGAGGAAAGGCAGCGACTCGATGTCGCCGACGGTGCCGCCCACCTCGCAGATGAGGATGTCACCCTCCTCGGCCGCCTTGTGGATGCGCTGCTTGATCTCGTCGGTGACGTGCGGGATCACCTGCACCGTGCCGCCCAGGTACTCGCCGCGGCGCTCCTTTCCGATCACCGACTCGTACACGCGCCCGGCGGTCACGTTGTTCACCCGGCTCGTGCGGATCTTCGTGAAGCGCTCGTAGTGACCGAGGTCGAGGTCGGTCTCCGCGCCGTCCTCGGTCACGTAGACCTCGCCGTGCTGGATCGGGTTCATCGTGCCCGGGTCCACGTTCAGGTACGGGTCGAGCTTCAGGAACGTGACGCGGAGGCCGCGCGCCTCGAGCAGCGCGCCGATCGCGGCGGAGGAGAGCCCCTTGCCGAGGCCCGAGAGCACCCCGCCGGTGACGAAGATGAACTTCTTGGGGCGCGCGTTCATGGTCGGCTCCTCGGCAGGCTACCGGATCCGCGCGGCGGGGTCGCCGACGACGGCATCGTCGATGCGGATCTGGTGGATGGGAACGAGCGGCGCGGGCAGCGCGCTCGCCGGGAAGTAGCCGGTCGCGAGCGTCTCGTCCGGCGTGGTGGGCGTTCCGGCCTCGAGCGGGCGCGCTTCGAAACACAGGTTGATGGCCTGCACGCGCCGGCCGTCGGGATACGCGATCACCTGTGTGCGCGGGTCGGAGTAGACGCCGACCAGGCGCCCGACCTCGACGCGCACGCCCGTCTCCTCGAGCACCTCGCGCGCGGTCGCCTCCGCGACCGACTCACCGAGCTCGACGTAGCCGCCCGGCAGGCCCCACGCGCCGTTGTCGCTCCGCTGCATCAGGAGCAGCGTGCTCTGCGGACCGTCACTCCAGACGACGGCCGAGACCGAGAGGCGGATCGCCGTCGGGTCCGTGGCGTAGTACGACGTACGCGCTCGGACCCCCTCGCCCGCCGGATGACGGGAGGGCTGGCGGGAGGGCTCGATTTCTCACCCCTAGGACGATCCGCCGGTGGATAGCGGGCGCTGCGACCCGGAGCAACCTACGGCGCGAGCGGCGCCTCGAGCAGACCCTCGCGCTCGTCGAAGCCCAGCATCAGGTTCAGGCACTGAACCAGCTGTCCCGACGCGCCCTTCACCAGGTTGTCGAGCGCAGAGAGCACCACCAGCGTGCCGTGGCGCTCGTCCACGAACGCGGAGACGTCGCAGAAGTTGCTGCCCCGCACCGCCGCGAGGGAGGGCGCCTCGCCGAGCGGCAGCACGCGCACGAAGGGCTCGCCCCGGTACGCCTCGGAGAGCACGGCGTGCGCGTCCTGCGCGGAGAGCTTCGCCTGCGGGCGGAGGTAGACGGAGGCCGCGATGCCGCGGATCACCGGCAGGAGCTGCGGCACGAAGGTCACGCCGACCAGGCGCCCGGCGGCGAGCGAGGCCTCCTGCTCGATCTCCGGCCCGTGGCGGTGCGCCGCCACCTTGTACGCCTGCACGTTCCCGTCGAGCTCGGCGAACAGATACCGGTCCTCGAGCGTGCGGCCCGCGCCCGAGACGCCCGTCTTCGAGTCGACGATCACGGGCCCGGGCGCGACGAGGTCGGCCCGGAGGAACGGGGCGAGCGGCAGCAGCGCGGCCGTCGCGTGACAGCCGGCACCGGCCGCGAAGCTCGCGCCGCGGAGCTCGTCGCGGTGGAGCTCGGGGACGCCGTAGACCGCCTGTCCGAAATGCTCGGGCGCTGGATGCGCGCCGTACCACGCGCCGTAGACGGCCGGATCCCGGAAGCGGAAGTCGGCCGACAGGTCCACGACCGGCAGGCCCGCCTTGCGGAGCACGGCCACCGCGCGCCCCGAGGTGCCGGCATGGAGGCACGAGAACGCCGCGTCCACGCGGCCCACGATCTTCTCCGGGTCGAGCGCCTCGAAGCGGAGCTCCGCGAGGGCGCGGAGCGCCGGGAAGGCCTCGCCGACGGGCCGGCCCGCGCGCTGCTCGGAGGTCACCACCACGGGCTCGAGGTGCGGATGGCGCAGCACGATCCGGAGCAGCTCGAGCCCGGTGTAGCCGCTGGCTCCGAGGATCGCGACGCGCATGGCGCACTCCTGGCGAGACCGCTGGCCTCGCCGGGGTCTCGCGCGCTTGCGAAGCTAGCGCTTCGAGAACTGGAAGCGGGCGCGCGCGCCGCGCTGCCCGTACTTCTTGCGCTCGACCTGCCGGGCGTCGCGCGTGAGGAGCCCCGCCTTCTTGATCGCGGGGCGATGGCCGGGGTCGAGCCGCTGGAGGGCGCGCGCGATCCCGTGCCGGAGCGCCCCGGCCTGGCCGGCGACGCCGCCGCCGTTCAGCGTGGCGCGCACGTCGTAGCGCCCGAGCACGCCCACCACCTGGAGCGGGCTCTGGATCATCATGCGCAGGCTCTCGCGCGGGAAGTAGTCCTCGAGCGAGCGCCCGTTGATCTGGAACTGGCCGGAGCCGGGCGTGAGGCTCACGCGCGCCACGGAGGTCTTGCGGCGTCCGGTCGCGGCGGGCTGCGCGTCAGCCAAGCGGCAGCGCCTCCGGCCGCTGCGCGGCGTGCGGGTGCTCGGCGCCGGCGTAGACCTTGAGCTTCGCGCCCATCTTCTTGCCGAGGTGGTTCTTCGGCAGCATGCCGCGCACGGCGGCCTCGATCACCCGCTCGGGATGCGGGCCCTCGAGCACCTTCACAGCGGTCGTCTCGCGGAAGCCGCCCGGCCAGCCGGTGTGCCGGACGTAGGTCTTGTCCGAGCGCTTGCGCCCGGTGAGGCGCACCTTTGCGGCGTTCACGACCACCACGAAGTCGCCCGTGTCGACGTGCGGCGTGTAGATCGGCTTGTGCTTGCCGCGGAGCACGGTGGCGAGGCGCGTCGCGAGCCGGCCGAGCACCTGGTCCGTCGCGTCCACGACGTACCAGCGTCTCTCGACCTCGGCGGGCTTGGCGCTCTGGGTGGCGCGGTGCGCCTGGGCTCCCATGGGCCCCTCCACGAAGGCGCGTTGGATAGCCCTTCGGGGCCTAGTAATCAACTCGGACGAGGGTGAGGCCACGCGCGGGCGCGGTGGGGCCGGCCCGGCTCCGGTCGCGGGCGGCGAGGAGCGCCGGGAGCGAGGCCGCCTCGCGGCGGCCGAGCCCCACCTCGAGCAGCGTCCCGACGGCGTTCCGGACCATGTGGCGCAGGAAGCCGTCGCCCGTGAGCTCGAAGCGGATCTCGCCGCCCGGCTCGCCCTCGACGCTCGCCTCCGAGACCGAGCGGACGCTCGAGCGAGCCGAGGAGCCGGCGCCCTGGAGGCTCGCGAAGTCGTGGCGGCCGACGAGGTGTGCCGCCGCGGCGCGCATGGCCGCGACGTCGAGCGGCTCGCGCACGTGATGCGAGCGGCGCAGGCGCAGGGGCGAGGGCGCGGCGCCGTTCCAGACGGCGTAGCGGTAGAGCTTCCCCTTCGCCTCGCGCCGCGGGTCGAAGCCCTCCGTGGCGAGCGCGGCGGCGCGCACCGCGACGTCCGGCGGGAGCTTCGCGTTGAGCGCGCGCACCAGCGTCTCCGCGTCGAGGCGCGTGTCGAGCGTCGCCGCCGCGACCTGTCCCTCCGCGTGGACGCCTGCGTCGGTGCGGCCCGCACCGGTCACGCGCACCGGCCCGCCGGCGAGATCCGCGAGCGCCGCGGCGAGCGTCGCCTGCACCGTGCGCTCGCCCCCCGCCTGGCTCTGCCAGCCGGCGAAGTCCGTGCCGTCGTACTCGAGCACGAGGCGGAACGTGGGCACGCAGGGCCGCTCAGCGCGGGCTCAGCACCACCACCGGAATGTCGCGCGTCGTGCCGGCCTGGTACTTGTCGTAGTCCGGCCACTCCGCGGTCATGGTGGGCCACAGCCGCTTCTTCTCGGCGGCGCTCGCGGTGCGGGCACGGACGGGCAGCACTGCGTCGCGCACCTGGATCTCGACGTCGCTGTGCGCGAGCAGGTTCTTGTACCAGCCCGGATGCTCGGGCGAGCCGCCGCGCGAGGCCACCACGACGTAGTCCTTCCCGTCGCGGCCGTAGATGAGCGGGAACTTGCGCGTCTCGCCGGTGCGTCGCCCACGCGTCCGGAGGATCAGGATGGAGGTGTCGTTCCAGTCGTGACCCGTCCGGCCTCCGGTGGCCTCGTACTGCCGGACGTGCTCGTCGCCGAAGAGGCTGAAGTCGGGCATGCCGGCAGCATGGCACGTCCGGCACGGCGCGACGAGGAAGCGCTCCGCGCTCGGCCGCGCCTCAGGCCGGCTCGGGGCGTCTTCGCAGTCGCCCTCTCACGGACATGTGTGGCTTCTTCCAAACTGAGGCGGTGCAACTCGCGTCGTGCAGCGTAGCGTCCCAACTCCTCGACGCTTCCCGGACGACGGAGCTCGGCATCCGGAGACCGCGACTCGCTCAAGCCGAGCGGAAACGCGCCTCCGCGACGCGGAGCGCGTTGCTCGCGGCGAGCCGCGCAGGATCGACCGCAAGCCAGAGCAGGAGCCCGTGGGCCGCGCTCGGGTCGCGCCGCACGCGCCCGACCAGCACGTCGTCCTCGCCGATCGCGTCGCGCGTCGTGGGTCCGGCAGGCCGGGTCCAGCGGAGAACGCCGGCGGTCTTGTCGAGGCACTCGAGACACGAGGCCGGTGCGAGCTCGCGCTCGGTCTCGAGCGCGACGTGGATGCCCATCCCGGCGAAGGTCGGGATGCGGAGCGCGGTGATCGAGCGCGGCAGCGAGGGGTCGAGGAGCCGCCCGAGCTCCGCGGCGACGCGGCCTTCGAGCGCGCTCTCGCCGGCCGCGTCGAGCGCGCCGCTCGCGGGCAGGCAGTCGAACGCGATGCGATGCTCGAGACCTGTCTCCGGGAGCTCCTCCTGGTTGAAGAGCGCGATCGTCTCGGCCTGGAGCGCGTCCACGCCCGCGCGGCCCGCGCCCGACGCCGCCTCGCAGAGCGTCGCCGAGACGCGCGCGAGCCCGGCCTCCGTGCGGATCGGCGCGAGCACCCGCGCGAGCGCGAGGGTGGCCGGGGCCGGAGCGGCGAAGAGCGGTGCGCCGAGCACGCCGGGGTCGAGCGATTCGTCCGCGTTCACGAGCGGCACCTCCGCCCTCCCTGCCACTGCGCCGGAGAAGTCCACGCAGGGGACGCCCGCCTGGAGCGCGCGGCGGATCCAGTCGAGCGCGGCGTCGGGCGGCGTGCAGACGAACACGAGGTCGAGCCCGCGGAGGCCGTCCGGCTCCGTCACGACCGGGAGCTCGTGCCCGAGCCAGTCCACCGTCGCGCCGAGCGAGCGCTCCGTCGCGATCGGTCTGAGCTCCTGGAGCGGGAAGCGGCGCTCGCGCAGCTGGTCGAGGAGCTCCGCGCCGAGCGATCCGGTGGCCCCCACCACGGCGACACGCAGCAGCGGGGCCGTCATCGGGCTTCGCCCAGGCGCTCGACCACGCGATCGCCCATCTCGCGGCAGCCGAGCACGGGGCGGCCCTCGCCCTCGAGCAGCAGGTCCGCGGTGCGGTGTCCAGCCGCGAGGACTTCCTTCACGGCGGCACGCACCGCGGCGGCCGCCCGCGGCTCTTTGAGGCTGTGCTCGAGCAGCATCGCCACGGAGAGGATCGCCGCGAGCGGATTCGCCACGTCCTGCCCCGCGATGTCGGGCGCCGAGCCGTGCACCGGCTCGTAGAGGCCGACCCCGCCGGCGCCGAGGCTCGCGGAGGGCAGCATGCCGAGCGAGCCGGTGATCATCGCCGCCTCGTCGGAGAGGATGTCGCCGAACAGGTTCTCCGTGAGGAGCACGTCGAAGCGGCGCGGCTCGCGCACGAGCAGCATCGCGCACGAGTCCACGAGCTGGTGGGAGAGCTCGACGTCGTCGTAGCGCTTCGCGACCTCGTTCACGACCTCGACCCAGAGCTGCGAGACCTCGAGCACGTTGGCCTTGTGCACGTGCGTCACGTGCCGGCGCCGGCCGCGCGCCGCGTCGAAGGCCACCCGCGCGATCCGCTCGATTTCGACCTCGTCGTAGACGAGCGTGTTGCGCGCCTCGCGCCGCCCCGCCACGAGCGCGCGCCCGCGCGGCTCTCCGAAGTAGAGGCCGCCCGTGAGCTCGCGCACGACGAGGAGGTCGATCCCGTCCACCACTTCCGGGCGCAGGCTCGAAGCCTGCGCGAGACCGGGGAAGACGGCGGCAGGCCGGAGGTTCGCGAAGAGCCCGAGCTCCTTCCGGATGCGGAGCAGGCCCTTCTCGGGCCGCCGGTCGACCGGCATCGCGTCCCACTTCGGGCCGCCAACCGCGCCGAGCAGCACCGCCCGGCTCTCGCGTGCGAGAGCCAGCGTGCGGTCCGAGAGCGGCGTGCCCTCCGCGTCGATCGCGGCGCCCCCGATCAGCCCGGCCTCGAACGCGAGCGGCAGGCCGAAGCGCTTCGCGACCCCCTCGAGCGCGCGCGTGGCCTGCCCGGTGACCTCGGGTCCGATGCCGTCGCCGGGGAGGATCAGGATCCGCTGCATCGCAGTCCTCAGATGCCCCGCGGCTCGTCCGCCGCGCGGCGCTTCTGGTGCCACTCGAGCTTGTTGATCCCGTTCACGTACGCGCGCGCCGAGGCGACCAGGATGTCGGTGTGCGCACCGTGGCCGATCACGCGCCGCCCGCCCTCGGAGATCGTCACCGTCACCTCGCCCTGCGCGTCCATGCCGCCGGTGATCGCCTTCACCTGGAACTGCACGAGCTCACACTTCGCGTCGGTGAGCTCGCTGATCGCGCGGAATACCGCGTCCACGGGGCCGTCACCCTGCGCGGTGGCCTTCCTCGACTCGCCGTCCACGAGGATCTCGACGGTGGCGTTCGGCGTCGCGAAGGTGCCGCTCTGCACCACCAGGTGCCCGAGCCGGAAGCGCCCCTCCTCCGCCGTCACCGAGTCGGCAACGATCGCCTCGAGGTCCTCGTTGTAGATCGTCTTCTTCCGGTCCGCGAGGTCCTTGAAACGCTTGAAGGCGCGCTGGAAGTCCTCGTCGGCGAGCGTGTAGCCTAGCTCCGCGAGGCGGTCCTTGAAGGCGTGGCGCCCCGAGTGCTTGCCGAGCACGAGCTCGTTGCTGGGCCGGCCGATCGACTGCGGCGTCATGATCTCGTACGTGATCGCCGCTTGGAGCACGCCGTGCTGGTGGATGCCGGCCTCGTGCGCGAAGGCGTTGTCACCGACGATCGCCTTGTTCGGCTGCACCGGCACGCCGATGATCGACGCGAGGAGCCGGCTGGTCGGGTAGATCTCCGTGGTGCGGATCCGCGTATCGAGGCCGCCGAACGCGTCGCGCCGCGTCTTGAGCGCCATGACGACCTCTTCCATCGCCGTGTTGCCCGCGCGCTCGCCGATCCCGTTCACGGTGCACTCGACCTGTCGCGCGCCGGCCTGGATGGCGGCGAGGCTGTTCGCCACGGCGAGGCCGAGGTCGTTGTGGCAGTGGAGGCTGAAGATCACGTGCTCCGCGTCCCGCACGTGCGCGCGGAGGTACCGGATCAGCTCGTGGTACTCGACGGGCGTGGTGTAGCCGACGGTGTCGGGCACGTTGAGCGTCGTGGCGCCAGCCCGGACCGCCGCTCCGAACACCTGCACGAGGTAGTCCCAGTCGGAGCGCGTGGCGTCCTCGGCCGAAAACTCGACGTCCTCCACGTAGCCGCGCGCCTGACGGACCGCGCGATCCACCTCCTCGAGCACCTGCTCGCGGCCCATCTTCAGCTTGTGCTGCAGGTGGATGTCGCTCGTCGCGATGAAGGTGTGGATCCGCGGCCGCTTTGCCCGCTCGAGCGCGCGCGCCGCGCGCTCCACGTCCTCGCGGCTGGTGCGCGCGAGGCTCGCGACGGTGACGTCGGCGCCGAGCTCGCGGGCGACGGCCCTCACGGCCTCGAAGTCGCCCTCGCTCGCGATCGCGAAGCCGGCCTCGATCACGTCCACGCCGAGCTTCGCGAGCTGACGCGCGAGCACGAGCTTCTCGGACAGGTTCATGCTGCAGCCCGGCGACTGCTCGCCGTCGCGCAGTGTGGTGTCGAAGATGCGGATCCGATCGTCGCTCATCCGACGCCCCCTCCCCCTCCGGCCTGCGGCTCGGGCCCCGCGCCGGGGCCGGGCGCGAGCGGCTCCGGCGCGGGCGACTCGATGAGCTTCCGCCCGGTGCGCCAGCGCCAGAGCGCCTCGACCGGCCCGGAGGCGACGTAGACCACGCCCACGAGGAAGAACGTCACGGCCGGCTTGGTGAGCAGCACGACGCCCGCGAGCACGAGGATCACGAGCGTCGAGAACGACCCGCCGAGGTGGACGTTCTTGAAGCTGCGATACGGGATGGGGCTCACCATCAGGAGCCCCACCACCGCGACGCCGAAACCCGCGATCGGCGCCGGGATCTCGAACGCGAGGCCACTCTCGCGGAGGAAGCCCGCGAACCAGACCGCCGAGAGCACCATGCCCGCGGCGGCCGGCGAGGCGAGCCCGTCGAAGCGGCCGGCGTAGCGGCCCGGCGTGACGTTGAAGCGCGCGAGGCGGAGCGCCGCGCACGCGGTGTAGAGGAAGGCGAGCACCCAGCCCGTCCAGCCGAGCTCCTGGAGCGCGCCGGCGCTGTAGGCGAGGAACGCGGGCGCCACGCCGAAGGAGACGGTGTCGGCGATCGAGTCGTACTCCATGCCGAAGCGGCTCGTCGAGCGCGTGAGCCGCGCGACGCGGCCGTCGAGCACGTCGAAGAGCGCCGCGAAGACGATCGCGAGCGCCGCGCGATCGATGTCGCCCTTGAACGAGAGCGTGATCGAGTAGAAGCCGGCGGCGAGGTTCGCCGTGGTGAGGAGCTGGGGCAGGAGCGCCGTGGCGCGGCGCCGGCGCTCGCGCCGCTGGCGGCGGCGGCGCGCGCGCCGCAAACGCCGGTCGCTGCGCTCGTCGCCGTCGTCGCGGTCGTCGCGGTCTTCGAGCTCGGAGGTCGGGCTCATGCGGCCCCTCCCGGGAGCTCGGCCACGATGGACGCGCCGCCCCGGACGCGATCCCCGCGCTTCACGAGGGCCCGGCTCCCGGCCGGGAGCACGACGTCCGTGCGCGAGCCGAAGCGGATCAGCCCGTAGCGCGCGCCGCGCGGCAGCCACTCGCCGACCTGGGCGTGGCAGACGATGCGGCGCGCGATCAGGCCCGTGATCTGTGCCACTCGCACGCGCGCGCCCGAGGCCAGCTCGAGCGTGAGGTCGAGGCGCACGTTCCGCGTCTCGGCCTCGGGGTTGAACGCGGCGAGGTACGCGTCGCCGGAGCGCTCGATCGCGACCACGCGCCCGGCGACCGGGGCGCGGTTCACATGGACGTCGAACACGGAGAGGAAGATCCCGATGCGGAGCGCCTTCTCGCCGCCCGCGGCCTCGATCTCGTCCACCGCGATCACCTTGCCGTCGGCGGGCGACACGACCGAGTCGCCCGGCGGAATCTGGCGCGGCGGGTTCCGGAAGAACGCGGTCACGAAGGCGCCGAGGCCGAGCGAGAGCCAGCCGAGGAAGCCCCAGCCGAGCGCGAGGCAGACCAGCCCGCCCCCGAGCAGCGGCACCGCGAAGCGGTACGCGTCGGGCGCGAGCAGCCCGGTCAGGCGTTCCTCGAAGATCGGCCCCGCTCCTTCGCTCATCTCGAGACCCGCGCTCGCGGAGACGACTGTCGTGACTTCGTTCGCCTTCGGCTCACTGCGCGCTCCGCTTCGCTTCGCCTGCCCTCAATTCTTCGAGCGATCGACGAGCCGGTTCTCCCTGAGCCACGGCATCAGCGCGCGGAGCCGGGCGCCGACCTCCTCCATCGGGTGCTGCGCGGCCTGCCGGCGGCGCGCGTTGAACGAGACGCCGCCGGAGCGGTTCTCGAGGATGAACTCCTTCGCAAACTCGCCGCGCTGGATCTCGCCGAGGATCTCCTTCATGCGCGCCTTGGTCGCCGCGTCGACGACGCGCGGGCCGCGCGTGAAGTCGCCGTACTCGGCGGTGTTCGAGACCGAGTAGCGCATGTTCGCGATGCCACCTTCGTAGATCAGGTCCACGATCAGCTTCACCTCGTGGATCGTCTCGAAGTACGCCATCTCGGGCTCGTAGCCCGCCTCGACGAGCGTCTCGTAGCCGGCCTGCATCAGCGCGGTGAGGCCGCCGCAGAGCACCGTCTGCTCGCCGAACAGGTCGGTCTCGGTCTCCTCGCGGAAGTTCGTCTCGAGGATGCCGGCACGGCCGGCACCGATCGCCTTCGCGTACGCGAGCGCGATCTGCCTGGTGTCGCCGCTCGGGTCCTGGTGGATCGCGATCAGCGCGGGCACCCCGCGCCCCTGCTCGTAGAGCGCGCGCACCGTGTGCCCGGGGCCCTTCGGCGCCACCATGAACACGTTCACGTCCGCCGGGGGGCGGATCGCCTGGAAGTGGATGTTGAAGCCGTGCGCGACGGCGAGGTAGTCGCCCGCCTCGAGGTTCGGCGCGATGTCGGTCTTGTAGAGCTCGGCCGCCGTCTCGTCGGGAACGACGAGCATGATCACGTCCGCGCGGCGCGCCGCCTCGCTCGGCGTGACCACGGTGAGCCCGGCGCCCTCGGCCTTGGCCCAGGAGCCCGAGTCCTTGCGGAGGCCGACCAGGACGGAGACGCCCGAGCGCGAGAGGTTCAGCGCGTGCGCATGGCCCTGGCTGCCGTAGCCGATCACGGCCACGGTCTTGCCGGCGAGCCGCGCGAGATCCGCGTCCTTGTCGTAGTAGACGTCGAGCGCCATCTCATCCTCCGCCCGTTTTCGCTTGAAAGCCGCGAAGTTACGGAAGCGTCCCCAGCGTGTCAAAATGCCGGCTCGAGGCGCTCGCCGAGCGCCTCGGCGGGTGGAGACATGCCGCCGCCTCGCATCGCCGCGCTCACTCTCGCGTGCACGCTCCTCGCCTGTGCGGGCGGCGGGGACGTCCCGGTGGACGCGGGGATCGCTGCCGCCGCAGCGCCGCCGCCCGAGGGCTCGGGCCGGATCGAGGAGTTCCTTCCGTCAGTGACGCTCGCCAGCGGAGAGAAGGCCTCCGTACACGTGACACCGGACCAGATGCCGTGGCGCATCGACGTACCCCTGCCGAAGGACGCGCCCCAGCACGCGAGCCGCAGGCAGGGGCAGGAAGCCGTGATCTCCGCGCTCCGCGAATGGGAGCGGGCGCTTCGGACGGAGCTGCCGTGGTTCCACCTGGAGTTCGTCGAAGACGATCCGGAGGCACCCGTTCGCGTCGTGTGGAAACGGCGGACCGTCGGGCCCTGGAGCGGCTTCGGGGCCCCTCGCGCACGCGTGCGCGACGGGGAGGTGGAGGCCGGCGGCGAGCTCGTGCTCGCCGTCCGGTCCTGCGAGCTGTGCCCCACCCTCGACCTCGACGAGGTCCGGCTGCTGGCCGCGCACGAGTTCGGACACGTGCTCGGTCTCGGCCACTGCCACACGTGTGAATCTGCCATGAACTACGACTGGCAGACGCGTGGGCGCGCGTTCGTCACGCGGGTCGACGTGCGAGCCTTCGTGGCGCTCTGCGCGCAGCCCAACCCGGCCGTCGACGAGCTCGCCGCCGAACGCTGAGCGCGCAAACGGGGCTCGTCGCTCTCACGGCCGTTCCTCGAGCGGCTCCCCGGTCCGGCGAGCCTCGGCCTCGGCGCGGCGCACGTAGCGCGGCACCAGCTCGGCGGCCGGGATCCGCTCCCCCGCCGCGAGGAGTGCCCGACCGAGGCGCCCCACCCGCTCCGCGCGCGCCGCCCCGAGCGCCGCCGGGAGCGGCCGCAGGTCGGGGCGGAGTGCCCCGAGCCGCGTCGCGGCGGGCGCCGCGTCCTCGCCGATCACGAGGGTCGCGTCGCGCGGCAGCACCTCGGCGAGCGCCTCGGGCGTGAACACGGAATCGGCGAGGAGGCTCGGCCTCGGCTCGCCGGGGAACGCGCAGGCCGCCGCGTACAGCTCGCCCCGCCGCGCATCGAGTAGCGCCGCGACCGGCCCGGGCGCGCCCGCCGCGGCCGCCGCGAGCGCCGCGAGCGTCGGCACCCCGGCCACCGGACGGCGCTCATCGAAGGCGAACGCCTTCACGGTCGCGAGACCGATCCGGAGTCCGGTGAACGAGCCGGGCCCGAGCGAGACGGCGAACGCGCCGACCGCGTCGAGCGTCGTGTCCGCGAGCGCGAGCAACCGATCGATCGCAGGCAGGAGCCGCTCCGAGTGGAGGCGCGCGTCCTCGCTCGTGAGCTCCGCGACGAGCCGCTCACCAGAGAGCAGCGCCACGCTCATCACGCGCGTGGCGGTCTCGACGGCTAGGAGGAGAGGCTCTTCAGCCACTCGAAGAAGCTCATCCAGTAGCGCGACACGTCGTTCCAGAACGCGAAGCCCATGAGCCCCACGAGCAGCAGCAGCCCGACCTGCTGCACCCACTCGAGCGCGCGGCGTGGGAGCGGCCCGCGCTTCGCGCCTTCGAGGATGAACAGCACCGCCTGACCACCGTCGAGGATCGGGATGGGCAGCAGGTTCAGCACGCCGAGGTTGATGCTGATGATCACGAGCAGCGAGACGAAGCTCTCCCAGCCCCGCCGGAACGCGAGCTGCGACTGGCGCGCGATCTCGATCGGCCCGCCGATCGAGCCGCGCGGGATGTCGCCCGACACGAGCTTGCCGAGCCCGGTCAGGAACATGCCCGTTGTCTCGATCGTGGCAGAGACGGCGCGCGGCAGCGCAACCAGCGGATTGCGCACGCGATCGGCGGCCGTCGGACCGGGCAGCGTCGCGTTCACGGCCGTGATCCCGATCAGATACTGCTCCAGCGGATCCTCGGGCGCGGCCTTGCCGAGCCGTGGCGCGAGCGTGAGGACGTGCGTCTCGCCGCCGCGCGCGACCGTGACTTCGAGCGGCTTCCCCTCGCTCGCGAGCACCGTCTCGCGGAACGTGCCGAAGCTCCCGACCGGCTGGCCGTTCACGGCCACGAGGAGATCGCCGGGTCGGATGTCCGCCTCAGCGGCCGGCATCCCCTCCGAGACCCCCGCCACGAGCACCACGGCGGGCACCACGCCGAGCTTCGCGACGTCGCCGAGCGCGGGGACCTTCACCTCGAGCTCGGGCGGCTTCTCGCCCTCGCCGCGCGCCACGCGGAGCGCCACCTCGCCGCCGGCCACGGCGTAGGCCGAGGCGAGCTCGTTCCAGTCGGCTACCTCCTTCCCGCCGACCGCCACCACGCGGTCGCCCGAGCGGAGGCCCGCGCGCGCGGCGGGCGAGTCGAGCGAGAGGATCCCGAGCGTTGCGCTCTGCCGGTGGTGCTGGAGGCCGAGCCAGCCGACGTCGCTCTTCTGACCGAGGAGATCGAGGCCCGGCCGCTCGCGCACGGCGAGGCGGCGCTCGAACTGCTCGTCCCCGCGCGCGAGCGCGAGCGTGAGCGTCGCGCCGGGCCGCTCGCGGACCGCGCGCTCGAGGTCGTCCCAGAACGGGATCGGCTCGCCGTCGAGCGTGAGCACGCGGTCGCCCGGCCGGATCCCGACCTCGGCGGCGGGCGAGTCGGGCTCGACGGTGCCCACCGTCGGAGCGCGGCGCTCCACGCCGACGAACAGGCTCCCCGCCACGACCACGACGGGCAGCAGCAGATTCATCACGGGCCCGGCGAGGATGATCACGAGCTTCTTCCAGAGCGGCTGCGCGGCGAGCGAGTCGGGCGGCGGCGCCGCGCTGCGCGAGGCGTGCGCCTCGTCGTCGGTGGCCTCACCGAGCATCTTCACGAAGCCGCCGAGCGGGAACCACGCGATCACGTACTCGGTGCCGCCGCGGAGCCAGCGCAGCCGGAAGCGGCCGAAGCCGATCGGGTTGCCGAAGCCGATCGAGAACTTCAGCACGCGAACGCCGCAGGCCTTGGCGGCCCAGAAGTGGCCGAGCTCGTGGACCGTCACGACCACGCCGAGCATCAGCGCGAGCGCGAAAACGAACTCGACGCCGGTGGCCAACCCGTTCATACACATACCTCCGCGAGCGCCTGGCGCGCGCGGCTCCGCGCCCAGCTGTCGGCTGCCAGGATGTCGTCGAGCCCCGCCACCTGCCGCCCCCGCTCGCGGGCGAGGTGGTCGTCGAGCACGCATTCGTTCACGGCCGCGATGTCGGGGAAACGGAGCTCACCGGCGAGGAACGCCGCGACCGCGATCTCGTTGGCCGCGTTCAGCACGGCGGGGGCGGCCTCGCTCCCGGCGAGCGCACGCCAGGCGAGCCCGAGGCACGGGAAGCGTTTCGGGTCGGGCGGCTCGAACTCGAGCCGGCCCACCGCCGCGAGGTCGAGACGCGGGCCGCCGAGCGGGAGCCGTTCCGGCCAGGCGAGCGCGCACGCGATCGGGACGCGCATGTCGGGCACACCGAGCTGGGCGAGCACGGAGCCGTCGACGAGCTCGACCAGCGAGTGCACCACCGACTGCGGGTGCACCACGACCGCGACGCGCTCCGGCTCGACGCCGAAGAGCCAGCGTGCCTCGATCACCTCGAGCGCCTTGTTCGCGAGCGTGGCCGAGTCGACCGTGATCTTCGGGCCCATGTTCCAGTTCGGATGGGCGAGCGCCTCGGCGATCGTGGCGCGCGCGATCTTCTCGGCGGGCCAACACCGGAAGGGGCCGCCCGACGCCGTGAGCACGAGCCGCGCCACGTCCTCGCGGCGCTGACCGGCGAGAGCCTGGAAGATGGCGCTGTGCTCGCTGTCGACCGGCAGGAGACGTACGCCGTGCCGCGCGACCTCGCGCTGGACGAGCGCGCCGGCCATCACGAGCACTTCCTTGTTCGCGAGCGCGACGTCGCGCCCCTTCCGGATCGCCGCGAGCGTGGGCGCGAGCCCCACCGCGCCCACGAGCCCTGCGACGACGAGCTCGGCCGGGTGCTCCGCGACCGCCACGAGCCCGTCCGTGCCGACGCCGAGCGCGGGCGTCTCGGCGCCGAGCCGCGCGCGCAGCTCTTCGGCGCCGGCCGCGTCGGCGACCGCCACACGCTCGGGCCGGAAGCGCCGCACCTGCTCCGCGAGGCGCGCCACGTTGCGCCCCGCGGCGAGCGCGCTCACCTGGAAGCGCTCGGGGAACTCGGCGACGACGGCGAGGGTCTGCTCGCCGATGCTGCCCGTGCTTCCGAGGAGCGCGAGCCGCTTCACCGCGCCGCCCCGCCGCCGCGCACCTGGGCGCTCGTGCGCCCGAAGCGACGCTCGCGGCGCGCGTAGTCGCCCAGCGCCGCCTCGAGCTCTGCGCGGCCGAAGTCCGGCCACAGCACGTCCGAGAGCACGAGCTCGGCGTACGCGCTCTGCCAGAGCAGGAAGTTCGAGATGCGTCGCTCGCCTCCGGTGCGGATCAGGAGGTCCACGTCCGGCAGCTCGGGCTCGTCGAGGTACGCGGCGAAGGTCTTCTCGTCGAGGCTCTCGGAGTCGACGCGCCCGAGCTCGTGGTCGCGCAGCAGCCGCCGCGCGGCCTCGACCAGCTCGCCGCGCCCGCCGTAGGAGAGCGCGAAGACCAGGCGCATGCCGGTGCAGCCCTGCGTGCGCGCGATCGCGTCGGCGAGCGAGCGGCGCACGTTCGGGGGTAGCCGCTCCTGGCGCCCGATCGCGAGGATCCGGACGTTGCGGCGGATCACCTCCGGGAGCTCCGTCTCGAAGAACTCCTCGGGGAGCTTCATCAGGAGCTCGACCTCGCCCTTCGGCCGGTTCCAGTTCTCCGACGAGAACGCGTAGAGCGTGAGCCAGCCGATGCCGAGCTCCTCGGCCGCGCGGACGAGCGCGCGCACGGCCTCCACGCCGGCGCGGTGCCCCGCGCCCCGCTCGAGCCCGCGGCGCTCGGCCCAGCGCCCGTTGCCATCCATGATGACGGCGACGTGCTTCGGCAGTCGATCCTGGCGGAGACCTTGCATGGGTCAGACCTCGAGGATCTCCGCCTCCTTGCGGGTGATCGCCTCGTCGATCTTGGCGACGTAGGCGTCGGTCAGGTCCTGGATCTGCTTCTCGACGCGGCGGCGGTCGTCGGCGGTGACGGTGCCCTCGCCCTCGAGGTCCTTCAGCATGGCGAGGCCGGCGCGGCGCGCCTCGCGCACGCCGATCTTGTGCTCCTCGGCGGTCTTCTTCACCTGCTTCACCAGGTCCTTCCGGCGCTCCTCCGTGAGCGGCGGGATCGGCAGGCGGATCAGCTTCCCGTCGTTCTGCGGCGTGAGCCCGAGGTTCGCGGCGCGGATCGCCTTCTCGATCTCGCCGATCGCGCCCTTGTCGTAGGGCGAGATCACGATGAGGCGCGGGTCCGGCGCGCCCAGGTTGGCGAGCTGCTGGAGCGGCGTCGGCGTGCCGTAGTAGTCGACCTGAAGGCCATCGAGCAGCGCCGGGTTCGCGCGCCCCGTCCGCACCTTCTGGAGGTCGATGCGCAGGCTCTTGAGCGCCTTCTCCATCTCGTCCTTCGTCTCGTCCAGGACGATCCGGATGTCCTCGTCCGCCATGTGGCTTCGCTCTCCTCAGCTCACCGTAGTGCCGATCTTCTCGCCGGCCACGACCTTGCGCACGTTGCCCGGCACAGTCACGTCGAACACCACGATGGGCAGGCCGTTCTCGCGGCAGAGCGCGACTGCCGCCTGGTCCATGAAGCCGAGCTTGCGCTCGATCACCTCGTCATACCCGAGCCGGTCGTAGCGCTTCGCCTTCGGGTCCTTCTCCGGGTCGGCGCTGTAGACGCCGTCCACCTTGGTGGCCTTCAGCACGGCGTCGGCGTGCACCTCCGCGGCGCGGAGCGCGGCGGCGGTGTCGGTCGTGAAGTAGGGATTCCCGGTGCCGCCCGCGAAGATCACGATGCGGCCCTTCTCGAGGTGCCGTTCGGCGCGCCGGCGGATGTAGGGCTCGGCGACCTCCTTGATCTCGAGCGCCGAGCAGACGCGCGTGTGGAGGTCGAGCTTCTCGAGCGCGTCCTGGAGCGCCACGCTGTTCATCACGCTCGCCATCATGCCCATGTAGTCTGCGGTGGCGCGATCCATGCCGCGCGACGCGGCCGAGATGCCGCGGATGATGTTCCCGCCCCCGATCACGATGCCCATTTGCGTGCCGATCGCCGCGGCGTCGCGGATCTGCTGCGCGATGCCCTGGAACACGTCGGGGTGGATCCCGAAGCCCTGGTTCCCGGCCAGCACTTCGCCGGAGAGCTTCAGCACGACGCGGCGATAGGCGAGGCTCATTCCGTGGCGACCTCCCCCAGCTTGAAGCGCACGAAGCCGGACACGCGCACCGGCTGGCCGAGCTTCTTGCCGGCCTCCTCGAGCAGCTGCCGGACGCTCTGGTCGGGGTTCTTCACGAAAGCCTGCTCGAGGAGACACATTTCGGTGTAGAACTTCTTGAGCCGGCCCTCGACGATGCGCTCGGTGACGGCGGGCGGCTTGCCCTCCTGCTCGGCCTGCCGGCGGAGGATCTCCGTCTCCTTGTCGAGGAGAGGCTTCGGCACGCCGTCGCGGTCGATCGAGACGGGGCTCGGGTCGTGCGCGGCGACGTGCATCGCCACATCCTTCGCGAGGCGGTCGAGCCCGTCGCCGCTCGCGGCCGTCTCGAGCGCGACGATCACCCCGAGCCGGCCGCCCGCGTGCACGTAGCCGCCGATCCGCCCGGCGCCGCCGAGCCCGAGGCGCGCGCAGCGCTTCAGCACCACGTTCTCGCCGAGCTTCCCGCTCGCGGCCTGGAGCGAGTCCGTGAGCTTCGCGGCCGCGAGCAGCTCCTCCGGCGACGTCGCCTTCGGGTGCCCGAGGACGGCCTTCGCGACCCGCTCCGCGAGGCCCTGGAAGTCGTCGGTCTTCGCCACGAAGTCGGTCTCGCAGGCGAGCTCGACGATGCCGCCCGCCGCGTCGCTCGTGGCGAGCGCGATGGCGCCCTCGCTGGTCGCGCGCCCGGAGCGCTTCGCGCCCTTCGCGAGTCCGCGCTCGCGCAGGAGCTCGGTCGCCCGCTCGACGTCGCCGCTCGCGTCGGCGAGCGCCTTCTTGCACTCCATCATGCCGGCCCCGGTCCGCTCCCGGAGCGCCTTCACCGCCTGCGCAGAGATCTCCGCCATGGCAAGCAAAGCCCCCGCTCAGCCTTCCGCCGGGGTGTCGCCCGCCGGAGGGGGAGCGCTCTCGACGACCGGTGCCGCCGCCGGGACGACCCCAGCAGGGGCCGCCGGGACGGCCTCCTTCGGCTCCTCCTCGGCCGGCGCGCCGCGGCGGGCGCGTCCCACCGCCGAGTGCGTGCCGCCGGGTTGGCGACCACGCCGGGCGGTCGGGTGCCGGATCTCGACCACGCGCCGGAGCGCGCGCGGGCCCGTGCCCTCGGCGCCGGCGGCCGCCGGCTCCTGGGACTGGACCCGGGCGTTGAACAGCTCCGCGCCCTCGAGACAGGCGTCCGCGACACCCTTGCAGTAGAGATCGATCGCGCGGATCGCGTCGTCGTTGCCGGGGATCACGAAGTCGATCCCCTCGGGCTCGCCGTTCGTGTCGACCACGGCCGCGATCGGGATCCCGAGGCGCCGGGCCTCCGACACCGCGATGTGTTCGCAGCCGACGTCGATCACGAAGAGCGCATCCGGGAGACGCGTCATCTCCTGGATCCCGTCGAGCGACTTCTTGTACTTGGTGATCGAGCGGTTCAGCCGCGAGAGGTCCTTCTTCGACAGCTCCTTGACCTTCTCCTCGTCGGCGACCGTGGCGAGCTGCTCCTTGAAGCGCTCGATCGATTTCCGCACGGTGCGGAAGTTCGTGAGCATGCCGCCGAGCCAGCGGTTGTTCACGTAGAACTGGCCAGCGCGCTGCGCCTCCTTCTGCACGATCTCCTGCGCCTGGCGCTTCGTCGCCACGAACAGGACCTTGCCGCCGGCCGCGACGGTGTCGCGCAAGAAGTCGAGGGTGCTCGCGAGCCGGCGCACCGTCTGGTCGAGATCGATGATGTGGATGCCGGCGCGCTCGCCGAAGATGAACGGCTTCATCTTCGGGTTCCAGCGCCGCGTCTGGTGGCCGAAGTGGGCGCCGGACTCGAGCAGCGACCGCACCGACGGGGGCATTCGCTCGAACGCGACCGCGGCCGGCTGCGGCGCGGCGCTGGCAGAGGGGTCGGGAGACTCGGACATGGCTCTCCTTCGCGGTTGGGCGTCCGCCCCGGACCGTGTCCTCCCCGACCCGGCTCGCGCCGGGACCGCTGGGGCAGTCCGGAACGTGTGAAGTGGGAGGTGGTTAGCAGACGGGGTGGAGGGGCTCCACCTCTCACGTCGTGTAGTCGGCGTTGATGCGGACGTAGTCGTACGAGAGGTCGCAGGTCCAGATGCGGCAGCGGCCCCGCCCGGCGCCGAGCGCCACCCGAATCTCGATCTCGGGCGCCCGGAGCTTTCGCCCCGCGCGCGCCCGCGCCGCGAGGCCGGTCGAGGCGCCGCGCCGGAACACCGGCACGTCCCCGAGGCGCACCTCGGTGCGGCGAAGGTCGAGGCGCACCCGGCCCGCGCCCACGGTCTGGAGGATCCGGCCCCAGTTCGGGTCGCCCCCGAACAGCGCGGTCTTGACGAGCAGCGAGTTCGCGATGCGGCGCGCCGCGAGCTCGGCCTCCGCATCGCTCGCCGCGCCCTGGACGTCGACGGTGACGAGCTTCGTCGCGCCCTCGCCGTCCCGCGCAAGCGCACGGGCGAGCTCGCCCGCGACGTCGAGGAGCGCCCCGCGGAGGGCCGCGCCGCCCGCGCTCGCCGCCGAGCGGATCCAGGGCGCGCCCGCGGCGCCGTTCGCGAGGATCACGGCGCTGTCGCTCGTCGAGGTCTCGCCGTCCACCGTGACGCGGTTGAAGGTCTCCTCGGCGACCTCACGCCAGAGGCGGCGCAGCACGGCAGGCGACACCGCGGCGTCCGTGGCGAGGAACGCCAGCATCGTCGCCATGCGCGGCTCGATCATTCCCGAGCCCTTCGTGATGCCGGCGACCGCGCAGCGCTCGCCGCCGACCCGGAACGTCGCGCCCGCGAGCTTCGGTCGTGTGTCGGTGGTCATGATCGCGCGCGCCGCGCGCGGGAGGCCGTCCGCCGCGAGGGCGCGCACTGCCCGCGCGACCCCGAGCCGGATCTTGTCGAGCGGGAGCGGCATCCCGATCACGCCCGTGGAGGCGCAGAGCACCTCGGCCGGGCGCACGCCGAGCGCCTCCGCCGCGAGCGCGCTCATGCGCTCCGCCGCGCGGAGACCCGCGACGCCCATCGCCACGTTCGAGACGCCGCTGTTCGCGACGATCGCGCGCGCGCGTCCACCCGCGATGCGGCGGCGCGAGAGCACGACGGGCGCGCTCGGTACGCTCGACTGCGTGAATACGCCGGCCGCGCTCGCCGGCCGGTCGCTCACGAGGAGCGCGAGGTCGGGGCCGCGGCGCTTGATCCCGCAGCGCACGCCGGCGAAGCGGAAGCCCGCCACGCGCGGGATCGATGTGGGAGGCAAGCCCTGGTTCCGCCGCTTCCGTCGGTGCGCCGCTACGCGCCGCCGCCGTGGCACTTCTTGTACTTCTTGCCGCTCCCGCACGGGCATGGTTCGTTGCGGCCGACGCGGGGCAGCGCCGCACCGCTCGCGGCGGGGGGCGTGCCGCCACGCGCCTGCGGCAGGCCGGGCCTGGCGCCTCCGCCGTCGCGCGGCGGCGGCGGCGGCGCCTCGCGCGGGACGGGCCGCGGCCGGAGCTGCGCCGGGTCGGGCAGCACGAACTTGAACACGAGCTCGGCCACCTCGTGGTCGACGCGCTGGCCCATCTGCTCGAAGATCGCGAAGCCTTCGCGCTGGTACTCGAGCTTCGGGTCCTTCTGCGCGTAGCCGCGGAGCGACACGCCCTCGCGAAGGCCGTCCATCGCGTGGAGGTGGTCCTTCCACTGACGATCCGCGACGCGCAGCAGGATCTCGCGCTCGTACTCCGCGAACGACGGATAGCCGAGCTCGCGGTGCTGCTCGGCGAGCCCGTCGCAGCGCTTGCGCTTCTCCTCGAGCACCGCGAGCAGGCCATCGAAGACGGCACGCCCGACGTCGTCGCGCTCGGCGAGCCGGCCGTCCACGCGGAACGGCTCCCTCCGCGGGTCGAACGGCACGCCGAACTGGTGCTCGAGCGTGGTGGCGAGGCCTGCGAGCTCCTCGTCGCCCGGCGTGCCCTTCTCGGGCCACACCTGCGCGAGGTGCGTGACGAGGACGCCCTCCACGATCGCGAGCACCTCCTGGTGCACGTCGCCACTGCCGAGGATCTCGCGGCGCTTGCCGTAGAAGCTCTTGCGCTGCTGGTTCGCGACGTTGTCGTAATCCAGCAGGTGCTTGCGGATGTCGAAGTTACGCGCCTCGACCTTCTTCTGCGCGTTCTGGATCGAGCGAGTCACCATGCGGTGCTCGATCGCCTCGCCGTCCTGGAGGCCGAGGCGCTCCATCCACGGCTTGATCTTGTCGCCGCCGAAGATCCGCATCAGGTCGTCTTCGAGGGACAGGTAGAATTGCGACGAGCCGGGGTCGCCCTGGCGGCCGGCACGGCCGCGCAGCTGGTTGTCGATGCGCCGGCTCTCGTGGCGCTCCGTGCCGAGGATGTGGAGCCCGCCCGCCGCAATCACCTGCTCGCGCTCCGCGGCGCACTGCGCCTCGAACTCGGCCAGCAGGCGCGGGTAGTCGGCGTGCTGCTTGTCGCCTCCGCACTTCGCGAGCGCCAGATACTCGGGGTTGCCGCCGAGGAGGATGTCCGTGCCGCGGCCGGCCATGTTCGTCGAGATCGTGACGGCGCTGAAACGCCCGGCCTGCGCCACGATCTCGGCCTCCCGCTCGTGCTGCTTCGCGTTCAGCACGTTGTGCTTCACGCCGCGCTTGCCGAGCCGCGAGGAGAGCCGCTCCGAGTTCTCGATCGAGATCGTGCCCACGAGCACGGGCTGGCCCTTCTCGTGCCGCACCTTGATGTCCTCGATCACCGCGTCGAACTTCTCGCGCTCGGTCTTGTAGACGACGTCCGGGAGGTCGCTGCGGATCATCGGCCGGTTCGTCGGCGCCACGATCACGTCGAGGTCGTAGATCTTCGCGAACTCCGGCGCCTCGGTGTCGGCGGTGCCCGTCATGCCGGCGAGCTTGTCGTACATGCGGAAGTAGTTCTGGAACGTGATCGAGGCGTAGGTCTGGCTCTCGCTCTGGATCGGGATGCCTTCCTTCGCCTCTACGGCCTGGTGGAGGCCGTCCGACCAGCGCCGCCCCGGCATCAGACGCCCGGTGAACTCGTCGACGATGATCACCTCGGGCTTGCCGCTCTTCTCGCTCCGCTGCACCACGTAGTCCACGTCACGCTTCTTGAGCGTGTGCGCGATCAGCGCCTGGTTCACGGCGTGGAGGACGGGCAGCATCTGCGGGTCGTAGAGGTTCTCGATCCGCAGGATCTGCTCGACCTTGTGCACGCCCTCCTCCGTGAGCGTCGCCTGGTGGTGCTCCTCGTCCACCCAGTAGTCGCCCGTCTCGGGCTTGTCGTTCTTCGGGTCACCCTTCGCCCCGAGCGTGAGGCGCGGGATCACCTGGTTCGCCACCCGGTAGAGCTCGGTGTTGTCCTCCGACGGGCCGGAGATGATGAGCGGCGTGCGGGCCTCGTCGATCAGGATCGAGTCCACCTCGTCCACGATCGCGTAGTGGAGCTCGCGCTGGACGCAGTACTCGATGCTCGCCTTCATGTTGTCGCGCAGGTAGTCGAAGCCGAACTCGTTGTTGGTGCCGTAGGTGATGTCGGAGCCGTAGGAGCGCTTGCGCTCGAGATCCGAGAGGTCGTGCACGATGCAGCCGACCGAGAGCCCGAGAAAGTTGTGGATCTCGCCCATCCAGGCCGAGTCGCGCCGCGCCAGATAGTCGTTCACCGTGACGATGTGCACGCCGCGCCCGGTGAGCGCGTTCAGGTACGAGGGCAGCGTGGCGACGAAGGTCTTGCCCTCGCCGGTCTTCATCTCGGCGAT
>Ga0187893_10004607_pt1 | contig 25973 bp, 22 predicted proteins | sample MA1701074metaG_FD_139574 | JGI IMG/M metagenome (GOLD analysis project Ga0187893, IMG submission 139574) | White microbial mat communities from a basaltic lava cave in the Kipuka Kanohina Cave System on the Island of Hawaii, USA - MA170107-4 metaG ... | reverse complement strand
GCTCTCTGCGCTGAGCTCAGCTCCACCGACACCATCTATCCCGGGACCGACCTCGTCCTCCGCTACCGCGTCAAGGAGCCCTGAGCACCTCAGGGACTACTGCGCGTAGGTCAGGAGTCCTGGGATCTGGGAGAGGACTTCGAGCGCCTTCGGCGATTGTGGGGTGGACGAGGGTGCGCCGCACCTGACGACCCTCGTCGGTGGCGGTCATTAACCTGTGGGGTCAGTGCCGGGGCCGGCAGGCCAGCCAGGTGAGTGAACCGGTCGCAAGGAGCGCGGCGCCGCCGAGGACCGATGCGAGCGGGAGAGTGATGGCCAGGAGGACGCACAGTGCCCCGCCGAGGCCGGCGAGCCACCGGGGCCAGCGACGCTGCTCGGATGTCAGCGTCCACGCCGAGGCGTTGGCGAGTCCGTAGTAGGTAAGGACGGCGAAGGAACTGAACCCGATCGCCTCGCGCAGGTCGGCGACGGCGACCACGCCACAAACGATGATGCCGGCCGCGATCTCGGCCCTGTGCGGTGTGCGGTAGCGGGGATGCACGGCGTCGAGGACATCGGGAAGCTCGCGTCGCCGAGCCATGGACAGGGCGGTGCGGCTGATCCCGGCGAGCAGCGACAGCAGCACGCCGGTCGTGGCGACCGCCGCCCCGACGCGCACGACAGGCTCGAACCCCGACCAGTCGCTGGCGCCGACGGCGTCGGCCAGCGGTGCCGCCGAGGTGGCGAGCGTCACGGGTCCGACCGCGAGTAGCGCGGCTCCCAGGACGACGGCGTAGACGACGACCACGATGCCGAGTGCAAGCGGGATGGCCCGGGGGATGGTCACCGCGGGGTCGCGGACCTCCTCACCCAAGGTGGCGAGCCGGGCGTAGCCAGCGAACGCGAAGAACAACAAACCTCCCGAGCGCAGCACGCCCCACACGCCATCGGGCGCTTCGCCAGTGAGGTTGTCGGCACTCGGCGCCCCACCGATCGTCGCAGAAGCCACGATCACGACGAGGACAGCCACGACGACAGCGACGATGACCCGGGTGAGCATGACCGTCTTCTGCACGCCCAAGTAGTTGACGGCGCTGAGGGCCACGACGGCCGCGATGCCGACGGGTCGGGCGAGGTCGGCCGACACATAGGACCCGAAGGTCAAGGCCATGGCCGAAAGGCTGGCGGTCTTGCCGACCACGAAGCTCCAGCCGGCCAGGAACCCCCAGTAGTCGCCCAGGCGGTGACGGGCGTAGACGTAGGTGCCACCGGACTCCGGGTAGAGCGCGGCGAGTTGCGCGGACGAGGTGGCGTTGGCGTAGGCGACGATGCTGGCGAGCACCAGACCGGCGAGTAGCCACGATCCCCCGGCGGCTGCCGCCGGGCCGGGGGCGGCGAAGATCCCGGCGCCGAGCATGGCCCCGAGACCGATGACCACGGCATCGGCAAGGCCGAGGCGGCGGGACAGCTGTTCATGCTTGGACATCACACTCCGGTAGCAGTTGATATCGAACTCCGATATCGAAAGACGCGGTCACGCGAGGCGAACGATCCGGGGCCCTACGTCCGGGCACGACAGACGGGGGTGTCGACGTGGTCCTTGAATCGTTCCGGCGAGACGCAGACCGCCTGCACATCCTCCATCACGCCTACGAAAACGACGTAGACGGGGTTGTGGATGAGGGGACGAACTCGCCACTCGCGCTGGGCACGAGGAACTCGCACGCTGCCGTGACGCGCTACGCGAACTGGCCGACGAAGTCCTGCCTACCGCGAGTCGCCGCCGAGGATCCGTTCGAGGGCGTCGAGACCGCGGTACTGGAGGGCCTTGACAGCCCCGATGCGGCGTCGGGTGATGCGGGCCACGTCGCGAATCGGAAGATCGGCGACGAACCGCAGCGTGATCACCTCACGCTGATCTGGCGTGAGGGCGCCGAGCGCCTCGACAAGGTCCGGGTCGAGTCGTGCCGGCGTGCACGGCGGCGAGGTCTGTTCCGGGGGCTCGGCGCGCAGCTCTTCGGGGCGGCGGGTACGGCGCCGCCGCTGGTCGACGAGGCGATGGTGGGCGATGGTGAACACCCACCGCCGGAGTGCACTGTGGTCGCCGCGGAAGCGGTGTATGTCGCGGGCGACGCCATAGAAGACCTCGCCGAGCGCGTCGTCGGAGTCATCGACATGCTGGGAACGCAGATAGGCGAGCACAGCGGGCGCAAGCTCGCGGTAGACGTCGGCCGCGTTGTGGACGCCCTCGGCGCTCGTCATCCCGGCCCGGCCGGCCCGGGCCCGGACCGGTGTGAGCGAGGCGACGGTGTCAGACAACGGCGCTCAGGAGCCAGCGCCGGATGGGGGACCGCCCGGCTCAACGCCGTCGGGCGGTCCGGGAACACCCGCAGGGGGTCCGGCCCCGTCGGGTCGACCCTGCGGGGTTCCGGGTGGCGGTCCCGATTCAGTACCGGTCTCGCCTGGCTCGAAAGGCGGCGGATCCTGGTCGGGATCGGTGTCGGTCTCCGGCGTGTCGGACGCGTCGTCCTGCGGGCACGTGGCGCGGGTCTGGCTGAACGCCTCGGCCTCGGCGGCCCGTTCGGGTCCCGAGGCCGGGATCTCGCCGGCGAAGGGCGGTGGTCCCTTGCAGGGATCGTCGGGGAACGGGTCGGCGGGCTCGCCGGAGGTTTCCACACCGTCGGTCTCGGCATCCTCGGCCGGGCAGTTCTCCTCCCGCCACGCCTCGAACGCTTCGGCCTCGGCGGCTCGGGCTTCCTCAGACTCAGCCGGTTCACCGGCGAAGGGCGGCGGCCCGGTGCATTCGTAGTCCGGCTCGGACGGCTCATCTGTCGGGGATTCGTCGGACTGAGCGGGTTCGAGGCCGGGTTCGACCGGCGCCGCCGGTCCGGTGACCGACACCGGGACCGAGGCGTCGCCTCCGGTCGTGGCCAGCAGGGCGCCGCCGGCAGCGAGCACCAACACCGCGGCCACGGCGGCGACTGTGGCGCCGAGGCGACGCGACCGTCCGGGCGTGACGTCGTTGATGCCGGCGAGGTGGGTGGCACTGAGAGTGCCGGGTACCGGTTCGTCGGCCAGGGACCGGAGTCGGTGGATGAGATCGTCGTGTCGTTCCATCACCAGTGTGAGCGCCCCACCACTGGAGAAAAGATACGGGCAAGCGCCGGCCACGCTGGCCGGTCGATCAGCCGGCTGGGGACGGCACGGTGTCCGGGTCGCCTCTCGACCAGCTCGCCGTCGGCCCGGCCCGGGCTCGCTCAACTCGCCTGAGCGAGCTGGCGTTCGGCGCGCTGGCGGCGGCGTTGCATGGTCCGGACGTTCATGCCGAGGTCTGCGGCGACCTCGGCGTCGTCGTCTTGCTGGACGCGGGTTCGCCACACCACGGCGGCGCTCGACGGCGTGATCGTGCCGCGGTCGACGGCGGCGGCGAGGTGGGCGTGGGCGTGGGCGCGGCGGAGGCTCGGTTCGAACGCCTCGATGGCCTCGTGCTCGGCCGACGGGGCCGGCGGCCACAGATCCTCGCTGAGGTACTCGAAGTGGAGCAGCTTGGCGTCGACGACCCCGCGAATGTACCGCTTGCGGACGTCGAGCAGCACGTTGGCTGCAATGCGAGCCGGGCGCCGCTCGAGCGGGTAGGTGCGGATCCGCTCCCAGGCCAGCGACAGGATCTCGCTGTCGGCATCGTCGAAGCAGCCGCCGAACGCGACCGTCCGGCCGAGGCTCCGCAGGCCAGGGCGCAACGTCTGCAGCAGCACTCGGGCCGCGGTCGGGTCGGTCGGCGCTCGGGCGGCGAGCGCAGCGTGGGTGCGATCGGCTTCGGGCTTGGCGGCGGCCCAGATCCGGTCGATGAGGGTGTCGAGGTCGGGGGCCCGCAGCAGCGGCTCGTTTGCCCAGCGGGCGAGGGCAGCGGCGGCCTCGTGGCTGTGGACGAGGGTCGCCCAGTTGCGGTCGAGGGCGTCGAAGGCGGGTCGGCACATGGCGGGACTCCTGGGGTGAGTGGTTCGGACCCCGCCACCGTCCGGGAGGCCACTCACGCCGCCGCTCACGTCCGCGCTCACGTTTCGACCCTCGACCAGGGCTTTTCTGCGCCTCCACTCACGTACGTGAGTGGCCACGCTCACGTTTCGGCCGGGGAACGCGCCGATCCGCGGCGATCGGCCCACCCAGCACAGCGCCTCGCCACCCGCTCGGAGATCGCCGTAGTTCCCCGCACCGCTCGCTGACCACGCAGCGACGCTCGGGACTCGCTGCCCGCGGTTCCCACTCACGTACGTGAGTGGTCGCGCTCACGTCCGCACTCACGTTTCCGGTTCCGTGTCGCCGGACGTGCGCTTCGGGGGCTTGCACGCACGTCTGCCCGGCCGCGCCGGGCCCGACGCGCCCGGCGCGGCCTCGTCACCCGAGGAGGTCAGCCGTGCCTGCGTCCATCCACCTGTCCCCGAAGTTCGACCCCACCCTCGAGCGGGTCGGGTTCCCCCTCGACCACCCCTACATCGAGCGGGTCTACTGCTCGGTGCTGGGGCCCCAGCTCTGTGCTGCTCCTGCGCCGGGCCGGGGAGCTGTTCGCCGAGCACCCCGAGGGAGCCCGGGTCGACCTTGTCGACCTGTCCCGCTCCCTGGGCCTCGGCGTCCAGCCCGGCGCCGACGACCTCGGCCGCAACGCCCCGCTGCGCCGGACGATGGACCGCCTCGTCCGCTTCCGCATGGCCGCCTGGCAGGGCGATGACCGCCTCGCCATCCATCCCAAGCTCCCCGCCCTGGAGCGCCATCGGGCGGCCCGCCTGGCCGAGCCCGCCCAGGCCGACCACCACCGGCTCCTCACCGCCCACCTCGACGGCCTCGTCGCCCGGGCCGAGGGTCGCGTCATCGAGCCTGCGGGCGCGGCGGCGAGGACGGTGCCGGACGCGCCGCGGGTCGAGTCCTCGGTCGCTGCTCGGTGACCGCGATCCACACCCGCCGCGACACATTCGCGGCCCTCGAACGCGCTCACGTTTCCGACTTCCGCCACCCGCGAGCCACTCACGTTTTCGACCCCGCCCACGCGCTCGCGGACCGGCCAACCCTCAGATACACGCTTGCAGGTTTCCCTTCGGGAAACCTGCGGGCCGGTCGGAGCGCACCGTGCGTCTGAACGTCACCCCGATCGGGTCGGGACGGCTGTCAGCCGGGCAGGTGGCCAAGGCGGTCGTCGAGTACCTGGCCGGCGTCGCCCAGCAGGTGCGCCCGCCGGGGATCACCGATCCGCCCCAGGTGGAGCCACCGACGCCGGAAGCCGACCGGGCTGCCGGCTACTACGCCGACTCCATCGAGGGCCCTGGAAGCTGGCTGGGCATGGGCGCTGCCGCGCTCGGCCTCGGTGGCGTCGTTGAGCACGAGGCGTTCGCTCACGTCCTCGAGGGCCGGCATCCGGTGACCGGTGAGCGGCTGCTGCGCGCACAGGGCTCGGCCGACCGGGACCACCTCGCCGTCGGTCAGGCGACCCGGCGCGCCGCCGATGGGTCCTGGCTGTACGGGCTCGACGACGCGGCCAAGGCGGTGGGGCTGCCGCGCAGCGAGCTGGACGCGCTGGTCGAGGAAGGCGACGGCCACGAGATCGTCGACGACACCGACGGTGCACCGTGGGTGCGAGCGCTCACGGACGAGCGCGGCGAACGATGGGTCACCGAGGCCGAGCTCGACCGCGTTGCGGCGCGAGGCGCGGCCGTGGACGCCACCGCGGTGCTCGGCGACGGCGACCCTGCGGAGGTGCTGTCGGTGACGCAGGCGGCGCGGCTGCTCGGCGTCAGCCGGCAGTACGTGCGCGGCTGCTGCAAGTACTGGGAGGACCACCGTCCCTCCATCGAGGCGTTGGAGGCATCAGGGCTGCGACCAGGTCGAGCGTGGATCGTCGCCACCCGCGCCAGCGATGCACCGACCGCGGCCTACGAGCTCACCCGCGGGGAGGTCGCGGCGTTCGCCGAGCGACGGCAGCGGCCGGTGGTGCGCGTCGGCTACGACCTGACGTTGTCGACGGAGAAGTCGATCGCCGTCCTGGCGTTGCTGAGCCGCGGCGACCGGCAGCGCCAGGTCCTCGGCGCCATCGACGAGGCAAACCGCACCGCGCTGCGGTTCCTCGAGGACCACGCCGCGGTCGGTCGCCGACTGGGCCAGCGCGTCGGGACCGAAGGACTCGTCGTCGCGTCGTTCCTCCACGCCACGTCGAGGGCGCTCGATCCCTTCCCACACCGGCACAACGTCGTGGCCAACGCGGTGGTGGACGAGTTCGGCGAACGGCGCGCCCTCGACGGCCGCGCCCTGTACCGCCACGCGCCCGCAGCCGCCGCGCTGGCGACCGCGGCAATCCGCTGGCGCCTCTCGGCCGAGCTCGGCGTGCGGTGGCGCCGCTCGGCTCGCGGCGTGTGGGAAGCCGAGGGTGTGCCCGACGCGACGATCCGCGAGTTCTCGACCCGCCGCGACGAGGTGGACGCCGCGCTGGCCGAGCTTTCCGAGGCCCTCGGCCGACCCCTCGGCCCCGCCGACACCGACCGCGTCGTGCTCGCCACCCGCGCCGCCAAGGCCCGCACGCCCGTCGAAGAGCTACGAGCAGGCTGGATGCAGCGCGCTCGCGCCACAGGCTTCGGCCGGCGCGCGCTCGCCACGTGTTTCGATCGTCGCGCTCCTCGTGTGCACGTTCGGCTGTCCGATGAGATGGAGGGGGCGCTCGCCGCGTGGCTCGACGAAGCGGTTGTCGCCGAGTCACCCACGTTCGCTCGCGGCGAGGTGATCGAGACGATCTGCCGGTGGACGGTCGACAACGAGCTCGTCGTGCTCCCACCAGACGAGGTCGTGCGCTTGGCCGACCGGTTCCTCGCCTCGGAGCGCGTGATCGAGCTCGACGGCCGCGGCCGGCGGGCCCGGGACTCCATCACCCGCGTCGACGGTGTTCGCGTCGACGCCACGGGGGGCGAGCCGACCTTCACCACCGTCAGACACGCGCGACTCGAGGACCGCGTACGCCGCGCGTTCGACGCCGCCCTCGACGCGGGCGCGGCCGTGGTCCCAACACTGGTGTTGGAAGCGGCACCCGGATGGGAGGCCCTCTCCGAGGAGCAACAGGTCTTCGTCCGAGACCTCTGCACATCCGGGATGGGTGTGCAGTGCGCGGTCGGACGCCCCGGCAGCGGCAAGACGCACAGCCTCGCCGTCGCGGCTCGGGCCTGGCAGGCGCTCGGCTGTCGGGTCGTTGGCGCTGCCGTGAAGGGGGAGGCCGCGCGTCTGCTCGGCGAGGCCACCGGCGTCCACGCCGAGACCATGGCGTGGTGGCTCACCGCGCTCGCAGCTGGCCACGAGCACCTCGACGACCACACCGCCGTACTCGTGGACGAGGCGTCGACGCTGGGCACCCGCGACCTCGCCGGCCTGTTGGCGCAGGCAAGCGCGGCCGGCGCGGCGGTCCGGCTCGTCGGCGATCCGGCGCAACACGGCGCTGTCGCGGCCGGCGGCATGTTCGCTGCGCTTTGCCGTCGCCGGCCGGCGGCAGTTCCCGTACTCAAGGAGAACCGCCGCCAGACCACGGCTGTCGATCGCTATGTGGTCGACGCGGTGCGCGCCGGCCGTGTCGCCGAGGCGGTCGCCGCGCTGCGTTCGGCGGGGCAGCTGACGGAGGTCCGCGACGCGGACGGTCTCTACGCGGCAATGGTCACCCGCTGGCTTGCGGCACGCCGCGCCGGTGAGGGACACCCGATGATCGACCGTCGCAACCGGACCCGGCGCATCCTCAACGCCGTCGCCCACCAAGTGCTGCAAGCCGAAGGCGACGTCGGCACCACCGGCCTCTGCGCGGACGACGGGCGGGAGTTCTGCGTCGGCGACGAGGTGGTCACCCGTCGACCGGCGCGCGACCTGCACCCGCCGGGCGCGCCGCGCTCCTATGTGCGCGACTCCGGCCGGCGGGCCAGCGCTCTCATCGCCACCTACACCAACGCCCCCGTGTCCGCGACGGGTGCACCCGCCGCTGTCCCAGCACTCCCACCACTGGGAGAGCGATTACGGCTCGGCAGCCGCTGGCCGCAGAGGTCAACAACCAACGGCCCACGAGGACGTGTCGTGAACGCCGGCGACGACTCGCTGACCGTCGACTTCGAGGTCTTGGGGCGCATCGACATCCCCCGGTGGTTCGTCGAGGAGCACGCTGACCGGCGGGGTCGCGCCGGGGTGGGACTCGACTACGGGTACGCCCTCACGAGCTACGCCGTGCAAGGCGCCACCCTGCCGGCATCCACCAGTGCGGTGACCGCCGGTGCGCGGCGCCGTGAGCTGTACGTCAACCTCACTCGGGGCCGGCACGACAACCACCTCTTCATCGCCGCGCCGTCCGACAGCCTGAGCGGCGAGGGCCACCTGCCCCGCCCGCCCGAGGACGACGTCGTCGCCGAGGTGCTCGCTGCCGTCGGGCGCCCCGACGAGGACCGCAGTGCTCTCGAAATCGACCCCCGCGCCCTCGTGGTCGCCGACGCCCGTGCCGGCCACACCCCTGCACAGCGCCGCGCCGTGCGCAACGCCATAGATAGAGAGGACAGGGACGGTCAAGCCATCGCCACGCGGGCCGAGCACGTCGCAGCCAACGCCGCGGCTCGCGCCGCGGTCGCCGAGCCTCCACCATGGGTCCACGCGCTGCTGCCGGCCCGCCCCGAGGTGCCGTGGCTCGCAGCACGCTGGGACACCGCCCTCGGCGCGGTCGGCGCCTACCGGGCGCGCTGGGAACCCGCGGCCATCCCGGGCGGCTCCGCCAGCGGCCGGGTCCTCGGCTCGCCCGGGTGCGAGACCCAGACCGCCGAACGAGCCGAAGCTCTCTGGCTCGTCGGTGATGTATGGGCCGGTGTCGCCACTCGGCTGCTCCGGGAGCACGCTCGCGTCGATGATGCTCTCGCGCCCGAGCACCGTGCCCTCCTGTGTGCGCCACCCCCATGGCTGCGGCAGCACCTCCGCGAGGTCGGCGCGGCCGGGGGCTTCGCCGCCGGTGTCCCGACCGCGACGCTCGCCCGCCTGTACGTCGAGATCGCCGAGTTCCGGTCCCGGGTACAGCCGCGGCCTCGACGACGACGGCCCTCAGCGTGGGTTGCGTTCGCTCCTCGGCCCTCGGCCCGACGAGCCTCTCGGACGCCGGCAATGGGATGTGCTCGCCCACCGTGCAGCAGAGACGGGCACGCCCCCACAACGGAATCGAGTCCGCTCCCGGTAGGGAGTCCTCACGTGCCGTTGGCCGCGTCCCAGAAGTCACCGACGGGGCGACGCACGTGCTCGGCCAGCAACTCGTGGTTGAGAAGCGCAGCATCGGCGAGTGAGGCGAGCGTCTCGCCCGTCGTCGATCTCTCGATCAGCAACGAGGGTGGGTGGACGACCGTGGCAGTGACGGTCTGGGAGGTCTCCCCCGGCGACCTCGTCGAGTCGCTCACCTCGCAGGGACACGCCGACGCCGCCGCTGAGATCGCCAACCTCGTCACCGAGCACGGCGTGCGCGAGGGCCTGCGCCTCGTAGGCATGGCGTCGCGCTGACCGCCCCTGCGGATCGGGTTCGGCGGCGGGTCGTGAACGCGGCCCGCCGCCGACTCGCGTGGCCCTCACAAGGAGGATCGCTGTGCTCAAGGAAGCTCACGTGCCGGTGGTGGACTCGGGCGGCGAGGAGCCGTCGTCGCTCGATCTCAATGCCGTCGTGTCCTACAACGTCAGGGCGATCCGGCTCCTGCGCGGGTTGACCCAGGACCAGGTCGCCGACCGACTCGCCGAGTTCACCGGCCACCGGTTGCCGCAAGCGTCGATCTCGCAGATGGAGAGGTCCTTCGTGGATCGCCGACGGCGGCGGTTGTTCGACGCCCACGACCTGTAACTGCTGGCGAAGGTGTTCGACGTTCCGATCGTCTACTTCTTCCTTCCACCGCCGACCTGTTTGGAGCGCCCGATCATCACGACCGGTGAACCAGTCGCTGGCATCGTCGACGTCTTGTTCGGAACGCCTGGATCGTTGCGCGCGGTCGAAAGCCGGCTGGTCGACATCGCACCACGACCAACGGAGGTAAGCGACGCGACGCCACCGCATCACAGGGCAAGCCTCTCGTCGGCCATCGACTGCAACGCTCGGCTGCGCGAGGTCGCGCATCTTCTCCAGGAGCTCCTCGACCATCATCGATCGTGAGCGACCAGCGAGTCCGCGGGTGCGCATGCGTTGCATGTCGCCGATCGGCGGTCGCGAAGGCTTGCAGTACTCGTGGACGTGCGTGCCGACTGTCGCGAAGGGCCGGACCCATCGCGCGAACCCGCGGTTGCCGGCTACGCGATCGAGCGGGACATGACGCTGAGCGGCCCGCGATGTCAGCGGGATGCCGAGCAGGCCCTGGAGGCCGTGCTCGCAGCGGTGCTCATACGGCTTGCTCGTCGGGAAGCCACGGCACACGCAGCCTGACCCGTCCCGCGACGGGCGCACGACGTACCGGGGCCGGCGCGATGACCACGACCGCACCCAGAGCGCGCAGTGCTTCCACGCGCTCGTCGTTCGTCATCTCGGACCACAGGGACGCGAGGTCATCGGCGCGGTCGATCATCGCCTCGAGCTCCTGCCGTCGCGCCTGTCCGAGCTCGTCGATCGGGGTGAGGCGCCCCTCGATCTGTTGGAGCTCGGCGCGAAGCACGCCGAGTGCCGCGTCGATCTCCTCGACGGACAAGGCATCGTCGACATCGGCCAGCAGACGTGACGCCGCCGCCTTCGCGATCGCGGCGTTGAGCTTCGTCCTCCGCGCGAGAAGCGCGTCCCTGTCGTCGGCGCGGTTCTTGCGCGAGCGCTGCAGCTCTCGACCGGCGCGGCTGCGTGCCTCAGTCTTCAGCCCGCTCGCCAGCTCCGCGACCGCCGAGGCGAGGACCTCCTCGAGGTCGCTCACGCGGACGCTCCCCACCTTCGACGTGCAGCGGCGGTTGCCGCAGATGAGGTAGCGACCGTCTTCCGCGACCGCGGTCTTGTCGTGGAAGCTCAGCGCACGTCCACACCCACCGCACTTCGTGATGCCGGCGGCCGACCATCGCGCGGTGGGATGATGCTCGTACGCCGGGCGCGCTTCTGCGGTCATACGCCGTCGCGCGCGGATGAAATCCCTTGCCGAAACGATCGGTTCGTGTCGTCCCCGGTAGTGCTTCTCCGTCCCCGGCAACCGATCCCGGAGCGGTCGTCCGTGGTTGTCGCGACGGATCTCACCCTTGCGCGGCCCCCGCGCGTAGCGCTGCACGGTCGTCTCGGCCATCGTGACCATCCCGGCGTACGCAGCGTTCGTGAGGATGTCCTTCGCAGTCCCGTCCCGCGAGAACCAGCCGTTGTCGACGCCGCGCTTCCCGAGCGCGTACAGGCTCTCGCCTTCGAGGTAGCGGCGGAAGAGCTCGCGGACGTGATCAGCCGCCTTCTCGTCGGGGACGATCACACCCGCGCGGCGGCCGATCGCCGCAACCTCCTTCGCCGTCGGCCGGCGGTATCCGTAGGGCACGACCCCGTGCCACCAACCGTCCCGCTTGTTGCGGTGGATCACGTTGCGCCACGACGCACCGATGCGGCGCACCTGGTACTGCGACATGGCGAGGAACATCGTCAGGCTGAGCTCGCCCTCGGGCGTCGTAGCGTCCAAGTCCTCGGATGCCGAGATCACGCGAACGTCGTCGGCCGCGAGGCGCTCAAGCGCAGTTAGGCCTTCCGGGACCGAGCGCGAGTACCTCGCGATGTCGAACACGACGATCGCGGCGCGATTCGCGATCGCGAGATCGCGTGCGTCGTTGAGCGCCGGCCGATCGATGCTCACCCCCGACCGATCGAGGTCGGTGAACCACGAGAGCCACTTGTGGCCGCGCTGGCCGTACCGCAGGAGCGCCCATCGCTCCATGACCTCGCGCTGGAGCTCCGGCGATTGGAACCGCTCATCCGTGCGGCCCGCGACCGACGAGACCCGTACGTAACCGACCAGGGGAACGGTTCCAGCTGCCATAGTGGCAGCCTACTTGGTTTCTAGCACTTTCCTGTATACATTGGTATCCCTGCGCTCGAAGCCGAGCCGGTCGTACAGGCGGTTGGCCGCCTCCCGGCTCGGCCGAGAGGTGAGGTCGACCGTCACCGCGCCGGCCGCCCGCGCTCGTTGTAGCGCGGCACGGCCCAGCGCCTCACCCACGCCGCGGCCCCTGGCCGAGTCGTCGACGACGACGTCTTCGATCCAGGCCCGCACCCCCGTAGGGATGCGGAACCGCGCCAGCGTGAGGACGCCGACGATGTGGCCGGTCCCGGCGGCGTCGCCGCCGCCGTCGCCGCCGGCGCGCTCCTCCTCGTCGAGAGCGACGAGCAGGTCGGTGGCGGGCGATGCCACGATCTCGGCGAGTTGGTCCGCGCTCGGCGGGGGGTTCGACCGGGACAGCTGCGGCGTCAGGCGCGCGAACGCCGCCACCAGCGCCGGCGTCACCGCCGCGACGACCTCGACCCGCACCACGGTGCCCGGCGCGCCGTCCTGCGCTAGGCGGTGGGCACGGGCACGGGCGGCGGCGCCCCGACGTAGCGCGCCGACGGGCGGATGATCCGGTTGTCGGCCGCCTGCTCGAGGATGTTGGCGCACCAGCCGATCACCCGGCTCGAGGCGAAGGTCGGGGTGAACAGGCTCCGGGGCAGGCCGCAGTGCTCCATGACCACGCCGGCGTAGAACTCGACGTTGGCGTAGAGGTCCCGCCCCGGCTTGAGCTCGTTCAGCACCTCGACGACGGTCTTTTCGACCTGACGGGCGAAGTCGATCTTGTCGGCGCCGAGGCGCTCGGCGACGCCCCGCAGGAAGATGGACCGCGGGTCGTCGGTGCGGTACACGGCGTGGCCGAAGCCCATGATCTTCTCGCCCCGGGAGACGGCGTCGACGAGATAGGGGCGGACGTTGTCCACGGTCCCGATGGCATCGAGCAGGTCGAGCGCCCGCGACGGGGCGCCCCCGTGCAGGGGGCCCGACAGGGCACCGAGCGCGCCGGCGACGGCGGCGGCCACGTCGGCTCCGGTGGAGCAGATCACGCGGGCCGTGAAGGTGGAGACGTTGAACCCGTGGTCGATCGTGGTGGTCTGGTACTGGCCGACGGCGCGGCCCAGCTCCGGGTCGGGCTCCTCACCGGTGAGCATCCAGAGGTAGTTGGGCCCGTAGGCCAGGTCGTCGCGGGGCTCGATCGGCTCGTCGCCGTTGGAGAGCCGGTACAGCGCCATGATCAGCGAGGGCACCACCGCACAGACCTGCATGGCATTGTCCCGACGCTCGGCGTGGGAGATGTCGAGCGTGGGCCGGAAGCCTTCGGTGGCCCCGAGCAGCGATACCGCGGTGCGCAGGCCGTCCATCACCGTGGCCGAGGCCCGCGCGATGGCAGGCAGCACCTCGGCCACCACATCGGGGATGCGCCGGTACGGCCGCAGCTCGGCCACGAAGGCGTCGTGGCCGGCGCGATCGGGGAGCTCACCGTCGAAGAGCAGGGCCCACACGTCTTCGAGCGTGCGCTTCTCGGCGAGATCGATGGCGGAGTAGTGCCGGTAGTGGAAGAACCCTTCGAGGCCGCGCACGTCGCCCACCGACGTCTCGGCCACGATCACGCCCTTGAGGCCGCGGGGCGCTTCGATCAGCGACGCGTGCACGATGGGCTGGATCTGCACCATCCGCATCAGGTCGCGCATCGACACCACACCGACCAGGCGATCGTCGTCCACCACCGGGATGTGGCGGTACCCGTGCTCGGACAGCTTGTCGAACGCCCGCTGGGCCGTCTCGTGGGGCCCGACCGTCCCGGGGTTCTCGGTCATGAACTCGACCACCTTGGCCGAGGTGCCCTCGACACCGGAGGCGCCGAAGCGGACCAGGTCCCGTTCGGTGAGGATGCCGATCACCCGGCTCCCGTCGACCACCACCAGCGAGCCCACGTTGCGCTCCTGCATGCGGGCCGACGCCACGGCCACGGTTTCGTCGGCGAACGCGGTCGCGGCCGGCGAGCTCATCAACTCGGAGACCGTGCGGACCGTTGCACTCTCAGCCATCCTCACCCCTTTCGGTTGCGGCCGGGGCGAGCCTACCGGTCCGCCGGCTGCGCCCTGGCGGGACCGCGTCTGGTCACGCGACGGTGACCCGCCCGCCCACCCCGGTTGGCCGGTCCGACTGATCGGCGACCGGCCACCGTGACGGCTCGGCCGCGAAGCCAATACCCTCTCAGACCATGAACGACAAGTCCGACGAAGAGTGGCGCGAGGCCCTTTCACCCGAGCAGTACGAGGTTCTGCGACGTAAGGGCACCGAGCCCCCCTTCAGCGGCGCCTACGTCTACAACAAGAGCGACGGCACGTACCGGTGCGGGGCCTGCGCGGCGGAGCTGTTCTCCTCTCGGGCCAAGTTCGACTCGGGCACGGGCTGGCCGAGCTTCTCCGAACCGGCCGTGGCCGCCAACGTGACCACCGTCGAGGACGCCAGCCACGGGATGCGCCGCACCGAGGTGCTCTGCGCCCGCTGCGGAGGCCATCTCGGCCACGTCTTCCCCGACGGTCCCGGCCCCGAGGGCCTGCGCTACTGCATCAACTCCCTGGCCCTGGACTTCGACGAGGGACCGGCCCCGGCTGCACCCGATCCCGGCGGGCCGGCCCGCAAGCCCTCGTACCCGAACGTGCGAGGCGGCACCCCCCGGTAGCCTGCCGGCATGGAGGCCCCCTGATGGACCACATCGTGTGGACCGAACGGCCCTCGCTGCACCGACCGGTGCTCATCGCCGCGTTCGAGGGTTGGAACGACGCAGGCGATGCGTCGTCGTTCGCCGCTCGCTACCTCGGCGACCAGTGGGGTGCCGAGCCCTTCGCGGCCGTCGACCCCGAGGAGTTCTACGACTTCACCTCCACCCGGCCCCAGGTACGGCTCGACGGCGGCCCCGAGCGCGAGATCGTCTGGCCCGGCCTCGTACTCTCCTCGGCCAGGGTGCCCGGCACCGACACCGACGTCATCCTCGTCGTCGGCGACGAACCGCAGCTCCGGTGGAGAACGCTCTGCGACCAGATCACCGGGATCGCTCGTCACTACGACGCCCGGATGGTGATCACGCTGGGCGCGTTGCTGGCCGAAGTGGCGCACTCCCGCCCGGTGTCGATCGTCGGGACGGCCTACGACCCGGCGGTGAGCGATCACCTGGACCTGCGGCCCTCGACCTACCAGGGCCCCACCGGCATCGTGGGCGTGCTCCACGACGCCTGCCGCCGGGCCGAGCTCTCCTCCGCCTCGCTCTGGGCGGCCGTGCCGACCTATGTGCCCTCCGCTCCTTCGCCCAAGGCCGCCCTGGCCCTGGTGGAACGATGCGCCCGGCTGCTCCGGGTCTCGGTGCTCACCACCGATCTCGAGATCGCCACCGCCTCCTACGAACGCCAGATCAACGAGCTGGTGGCCGCCGACGAGGAGACCGCGGCCTACGTGGCCGGTCTCGAGGCACGCACCGAGAACGAGGCCAACGCCTCGCTGGCCGACGGCGCGTCGCTGATCGAAGAGGTCGAGCGCTTCTTGCGGGACCGCCCCCTCGGCTGACAGCGCCCGGCGCTCAACCTCCGAGCCCAGCCGCGGCCAGGCTGGCCCGCGGCTGGGAGAACACGACCTCGAGGGCGTCGTAGAGATCGTCGGTCGTGGCGATGCCGAAGGCGTTGGCAGCCACGTAGTGGCGCAATGCGCAGTCCAGTTGGTCGACGGTGCCCAAGGCCGCCAGAGCCACCGCCGGCTGGACGTACACGCCCCGGTAGTAGCTGTCGGCTCGGCCCTCCCAGTACGTCATGGGTTCGCCGGCCCGCCCGGCCGCGGCGGCTGGTATCTCGTTGGCGGACCGGGCGGCCAGCTCGCCGTCGTGGCGGAACTCGGCGTAGGAGGCCAGCCCCTCGTCCAGCCACGGGTCCCGGCCCTGGTTGTTGCCGACCAGCCCGTAGAACCACATGTGGGCCACCTCGTGCGGCGTGGTCCGGCCCTGGGTCCCCGGCCCCTGCAGCACGTTGGCGGGGAACTCGATGCCGCCCCCCAGGCCCGGGGTGACGGCCAGGTTGAAGGTGGGCCACGGGTAGGCGCCGTAGCGCCCGGCAAAGTCGACCAGCGCGGCCACGACCCGCTCGAGGTAGGCGGCCGGGCCCTCCCCGACCGACACGTCGACGCCGACCGTGACCGTCACCGCCCGAGGCAGCCCGACCGTGGCGCTGGCGGTGCTGAACCGCCCCACCGCCACCGAGACGTCGCGTACGGCTTCGGCGCGCCACACGCCGGCCCCGTCGGGGACGCCGGTGGCCAGGATGTCGTAGCCCTCGGCGACCGTGATGGCCAGCTCGTAGTCGGCCACCGGTGAGGTGACAGCCTCGGCGAACAACGAGGTGGCCGGGTCCCGGGCCCAGCCGACGCCGGGCTCCCAGGCCAGCAGGGGCAGGAACGACCCGAGGCGCAACGTGCCACCGTCGGCGCTGATGCGGTCGTTCACGGCACCGGCCACCGTGAGCCGCCAGGTCATGGACAGCTCGACGGAGCCGCCGGCGGGGAGCTCGGCGGGCAGGGCCACCTCCAGCGTGGTGGCGTCGGGCCGCGCGGCGGCCAGCACCCGGCCGTCCGAGACCACGTCGCCGATCTCGAGCACCGACCCCGCGGCCGCCGGGCGTGGCGCGTTGGGCCACAGCCGGAACACCACCACGTCGGTGGGGAGGTCGGGTTGGAAGCGCACCGTGAGGTCCCCCTCCACGACGCCTTCGGTCGGGCGGACGTCGACCGTGGCGCGGTACACGGGACGATCGGGGTTCGGCACCGGCATCGGGGGCGGCGCCGGGCAGCCGTCGATGGGCACGAGCCCGTCGTCGAGGTCGACGGCCGTGGTCGGGGCGGTGGCGGTGGTGCTCGTCGTGGCGGCCATGGCCGTCGTCGAGGGCGGGGACCCGGTTCGCCCGTCGGCGGCCGCCCCGTCGTCGTCGCGGCCGGCGCTCCCGCCCCCGGCGCAGGCCCCGGCCACCACCACCACCACCAGGGCGGCCGCCAGCCCCAGCATCGGTCGCGATCGGGTCGGCACGTGGCTCATGGTGCCAGCAGTAACGTCCGGGCGTGCCTCGGCTGACGGCGACCTGCGTGTGGCGCGCCACCGCCGAGGTGGTGGTGGCGCTCGACGAGCGCTTCGGCGAGCCGGTGGACGCCTACGTGAACGGATCCCAGACGTGGCTGCGCGACGACGGCCCCGGCGGTGGCGCCGTCGAGTGGCGGCTGCACCCGGTCCCCGGCTACCGCCGCCCCGACGGCGTCGACACCTACGAGGTGTTCTCGACCACGGCGCTAGCCCTGGCCACGGGACGGTCATCCCCGGCTCCCCTGGACTTGCTCTGGGACGGGCTCGAGGCGTTCCCCACCCACGATGACGACGTGGAGCCGGCACCGCTGGCCGCGGCCCTGGCCGCGGCCCTGGGCATCGCCCCCGACGCCGCCGGGCTCGTGGACCATACGGCGATCGCGGACGAGTGGGAGCACACCGGCCGTCAGGTGTCGATCACCGACGCTCTGCTCGCCCAGCTCCGCTCCCCCCCTCGAACTAACTAGCGCGGCTAGCGGGGCCAGCCCCCACCCCTCACACTGTTCCCGCGACAAAACGTGGGGCTGGGACCCCACTTCTTGTCGCGGAATGCGGATGGGTGGGGGGTCAGGTACGCCAGGGGGTGCTGCGGGGGCGGTCGTAGAGCACGTCGAGGGGCTCGCCCCGGATGGCGGCGAAGGCGTGGTCACCCCACAGGCCCACCCCGGCGAGCGGCTGGGGCAACTCAGTCGGGCCGAACCAGCCGACGTCGGTGCACTCGAGGGGGTGGCAGGTCAGCTCGCCGCCCAGTAGCCGGCAGTGGAACACCAACGAGTACAGCGGCGTCTGGGTGAAGCCGAGCCGGAGCCCGTCGAGCACCGCGATGAGCCGCACCGGCTCGCACGCGATACCGGTCTCCTCCCTGACCTCCTTGACCGCCACCTCCGAGGCCGAATAACCCACGTCGGCCCAACCGGTGGGGTAGAGCCACACGCCGGAGTCGGCCCGCTGGACCAGCAGGATCTGACCGTCGTCGTTGCCCACCACCGCCCCGACGGCCACCTTGGGCGTGACGTAGCCGGCCACGCCTTCACCGACCTGGCGCAGCCACTCCTGCACCTGGTGGTGGTTGTCGAAGTCGCTACCGGCCGCCACGGCGATATCGCCGGCCACCGCGAGCACCTCCTCGAACCGCTCCCGCTCGTAGAGGTTGTCGCTGAACCCCAGCCCGGTCCGAGCGATCCCGGCGAGCGCCTCACTCCAGCGCAGGAGATCCGCTCGGCTGGGCCCGTCGACCGGGGGGTCTGGCATCGACGGCGACGCTACCCCGTCTCCCCCGCGCCGATGGCGTGCACAACGGCCCGTTCGAGCTCCGCGTGATGGCTGGTGTCGGTCAACTTGTCGCCCGCCGACGTGCACACGTAGAACGAGTCGACGACCTGATGACCCAGCGTCTGCACCCGCGCCGAACGGATGTCGAGGTCGAGGTCGGCCAGCGCCCGCGTGATGCGGTACAGCACGCCCACCGAGTCGGGCGCCTGGACGTCGACCACGGTGGCCGCGCTGGAGGAGTCGTTGTCGATGACGACCCTGGTGCGGGCGGGGCTGGCTGCGGCGGGGACGCGACGGGCATAGCGCCGGGAGCGCTCCTGCACCCTGGCGTCGAGCGCGACGAGCCCGGCCAGCACCCGATCGAGGTCGGTGGCGACGCGGTCCCAGGCGATGACCGGTCCGAAGTCGGCCTCGACGCGGAACGCAGCGAGGGCAACGCCGTCGGCGGAGTACGCGCTGGCTCCCAGAACGGTGAGGCCATGCAAGGACAACGTGCCTGCCACCCGCGAGAAGAGCCCGGGCCGGTCGAGCGCGACGACGGTCAGCACGTCGTCCTGGCCCCGGATGATCGTCGCGCGCCTCTCGGCGAAGGTGGCCATGAGGCCGAGGTGCTCCGGCGACGGGAAGTCGTCGCCCACCACGTCGGCCAGCGCGCCCCCCCTGAGCACGTGGTTGGCGCGACGCACGAGGTCGGCCACCAGCCCGGCCTTCCAGCGCCCCCACGCCGCCGGCCCGGTGGCCAGCGAGTCCGCCTCGGTGAGGGCACCGAGCAACGCCAGCAACTCGGCCGACCCGACCGCCTCGGCGACGAGGGCCACCGTCCCCGGGTCGTCGAGGTCGCGCCGGGTGGCCACGTCGGGCAGGAGCAGGTGGTGCTGCACCATACCCACGAGCGTGTCGACATCGGCGGCATCGAAACCCATTCGGGTCGCCACGGTGCGGGCCAGGACCATCCCCACCACGGTGTGGTTGCCGGGGAAGCCCTTGCCCAGATCGTGCAACAGAGCGCCGACGACCAACAGGTCGGGCCGCTCGACCCGATCGGCCAACGCGCCGGCGCCGACGGCGGCCTCGACGAGATGCCGGTCGACGGTGAAGCGGTGATAGGCATTGCGCTGGGGCCGGCTACGCACGGCCTCCCACTCCGGCAGGAGACGCGCCCAGATGCCGCGCTGGTCGAGCGCCTCCACCACCCGCACGGCGAAGGGCCCGGCACAGAACAGCTCGACCAGGCGGGCGCGGGCCTCGGGCGGCCACGGCTCGGGCATGGCCGGCGCCTCGACGGCCAGGAGCTCGAGCGAGGCGCGGTCGATACGCATGCCGCTGACCGCGGCCACGGCGGCGGCCCGCAGGGCGAGCACCGGGTCCCGAGCCGGCGATGCTCCCGGCGCGACGTGGACCTCGCCGTCGCGCTGCACGAGGCCCGGGCCGACGGCGCGGTCTCGACGGGCCAGGCGCCCGAGCGGGCCCCGCAGCGCGGACGCCACCCGGTCCCACGTCTCGTCGCTGGTCCAGGCGATCGAGCGGGCGGCGGCGGCCACCCTGGCCATGAGCACGTCGGCGTCGGCGTCGCCGAGGGCGGTGGCCACCGCGTCCTGTTCCTGCAGGAGCAACTGGTTCGAAGCCTTGGCCGTGCGCCGCTGCAGCTCGACGCGCGCGGCCAGGATCGACTCGTAGGCGCCGTCGAGACCAGGACGGTCGTCGGGGAACAGCAGTCGCCTGGCGGCCTCGGCCCAGTCCAAGGCGTGGACGTCGCGCAAGCCCCCCCGGCCGTCCTTGAGGTCGGGCTCGAGCAGGAAGGCCACCTCCCCGGCGGCCGCGTGGCGCTCGCGCACCGAGCCGGCCAACTCCTCGAGCCAGCGCTTCGATCGCTTCTGCCACTGGGCCCGGGCGCCGGACATCACCGCACCGGTGAGGGCCGTGTCACCGGCGACGTGACGGATGGAGAGCAACGACGTGGCCGTGTCGAGGTCGTCAGCGGCCAGCGTCAGCGCCTCCCTCACCGTGCGCACCGAGTGGCCGAGCTTCATGCCCTCGTCCCAGATCGGGTACCAGATCCGGTCGGCGACGTCTCCGATGTCGGACCTTCCACCGTGGAGCAGCACCACGTCGATGTCGCTGGCCGGGCAGAGCTCGGCTCGCCCGTAGCCGCCGACGGCGGCGAGCGCGACCCCGTGGGCGGCAACGCTGCCCGCCGCCGTCTGCAGGAGCCAGGCCAACCACCCGTCGACCGAATCGCTGAAGGCCCGGCACCAGGCGCCGCCGGTGAGGCTCGAGTCGCCCAGCAGCACCTCCCGCTCCCCCTTCACCCCCACATCCTGCCCCCCCATCCCCATCCCCATCCCCTACCCGAACCCACCGTTCTCCCCACCCGAACCCCCTGGGCTTGCCCACCCGAACCCACCGTTCTCCCACCCGAACCTGCGGCGCTCATCGGGCCGATGGCACCGATAACCGCCGCACATTCCCGGGGGGAGGGGGGCGGGGGCGGGGGGTTGGCGGGAGGGGGTTGCCGGGGGGCCGAACGGAGCGAGCGCAGCGAGCGAGTGAGGGCGAACCGCGCTACAGAGCGTCGTCGTTGAGCTCACCGGTGCGAATGCGCACGAGGCGGTCGACATCGGTGATCCACACCTTGCCGTCGCCGATCTTGCCCGTGCGGGCCGCGTCGACGATCAGCCCGGCGATGCGCTCGGCGTCGGTCGCGTCGACGACGAGCTCGATCCGCACCTTGGGCACGAAGTCGACCGTGTACTCGGCGCCCCGGTACACCTCGGTGTGGCCCGACTGACGGCCGAAGCCCTGCACCTCGGTGACGGTCATGCCCTGGACACCGGCGCCCTTGAGCGACTCCTTGACGTCCTCGAGCTTGAACGGCTTGACGATGGCGGTGATCAGCTTCATGGATGGTCGCTCCGGGATCGGGTCGGGACGGGGGCGAAGAAGGGAGGCATCGAAGCGCGCCGGTGCCCGCTCAGGACACCGTCGAGTAGGCGGTCTCGGCGTGCTGGCTCAGATCGAGACCCTCGATCTCCTCGGGCTCGCGGATGCGCAGGCCCATCGTGGCATCGATGACCTTGGCCAGCACCAGCGACACGGCGAAGCTGTAGGCCAGCGTGGCGGCCGACGCCACGATCTGGTCGAGCAGGAGATCGGCGCCGCCCCCGAGGAACAGCCCCTCGTTGGTGACGACGGCGTTGATGGCGTCGTCGGCGAACAGGCCCAGCATGAGCGAGCCGGCCAGGCCGCCCACCAGGTGCACGGCGATGACGTCGAGGCTGTCGTCGAGGCCGAGCGCCTTCTTGAGGCCGAGGCCCAGGTAGCAGACGACGCCGGCGACGGCGCCGATGTAGATGGGGGCCATGCCCCCGACGAAGCCGGCGCACGGGGTGATGGCCACCAGCCCGGCGACCGCCCCGGAGGCGGCACCCAACGTGGTGGCATGGCCGCCCTTGAAGCGTTCGATGGCCAACCAGCCGAGCATGGCGGCCGCGGGGGCCAGGATCGTGTTCATGAGCGCTTGGGCGGCGATGCCGTCGGCGGCGAGCGCCGAGCCGGCGTTGAACCCGGCCCAGCCGAACCACAGGATGCCGGTACCCAACAGGGTCAGTGGCAGGCTGTGCGGCGGCATGGGTTCGCCCGGGTAGCCCCGCCTGACGCCCAGGACCATGACCACGGCCAGCGCGGCGGCACCGGCGTTGATGTGCACGACGGCTCCGCCGGCGAAGTCCAGCGCGCCGAGGTCGGCCAGCCAGCCACCGGCGAACACCCAGTGCGCCACCGGCCCGTAGACCAGCACGAGCCACAAGGAGATGAACACCGCGAAGGCCGGGAACCTGAGCCGGTCGGCGGTGGCCCCGGTGATGAGCGCCGGGGTGATGATGGCGAAGGTCATCTGGTAGGCGCAGAACAGTACGAACGGGATGGTGAGGAAGCTGAGGAACTCACCGGGCGCAGCCCCGATGCCGACGTCGCGCAGGCCGATGAAGTCGAGGTTGCCGATCACCCCGGCATTGCCGGCGTCACCGAACGCCAGGCTGAACACCACGAGCGCCCACAGGACCGCCAGGATGCCCATGGCGAAGAAGTTCTGCATGAGCATCCCGAGCACGTGCTTCGAGCGGACCATGCCGCCGTAGAAGAAGGCCAGGCCCGGCGTCATGAAGAGCACCAACGCGGTCGAGACGAGCACCCATGCGGTATTGCCGCTGTCCATCTGGCTTCCTCCCAATGGCTCCGGACCTCAGAGGCCAGGCCTCACAGGTCGAGCTTCACCGATCGAGCCTCGCTGATCGAGCAAGGCTGATCGAGCAAGGTCGGTGTGAGAATGTCGGTACAACATTTCGTCTTGATTCCTGGATTGTTTCGAGAAGGTGAACCATTCCTCAGCAGGCTCGGTCGACCTCGGTGGCGGCTCGGCGGGCGGCGATGACGACCGGGTCCCACAGCGGCGAGACGGGCGGCGCGTAGGACAGGTCGAGGTCGACGAGCTGGTGGACGGTCATCGTGGCCGTCAGGGCGGTGGCCAGCACGTCGATACGTTTGGCCGCGCCCCGCCCACCCACGATCTGGCCGCCCAGCAACCGGCCGGTGCCCCGCTCGGCCAGAACCTTGACCGTGATCGGGCTTGCCTCCCGAAGGTAGCCCGCCGCCGTCGTGCTCTCGATCGTCGCGCACACGTATCCCAGGCCGGCGCGGTCGGCTTCGATCTCGGTGAGCCCTGTGCGGGCCACCTCGGTCGAGCAGACCTTGGTGACCGCCGTCCCGAGCACCCCGGGGAACGTGGCGTAGCCCCCGCCGATGTTGATCCCGGCGACACGGGCCTGACGATTTGCCACCGTTCCCAGCGCGACGTGCACGGGTCGCCGCGACACGAGGTGGTAGGACGCGCAGCAGTCGCCCGCCGACCAGACCCCGCCCGCACTGGTGTGCTGACGGGGGTCGACCGCGATGGCCCCTTTGGGGCCGAGCTCGATCCCGGCGTCGCCCGCCAGCTCGGCGTTCGGCACCACCCCCAGTCCGAGCAGCACCAGGTCGGCGCGCAGGGCCGTCGCCGCCATCTCCACCGTGCCACCGCTGGTACGGCCGCCACCGCCGGCCTCACGACCGGGGCGCGCGCCGGAGAACGCGACCACCTCGGTCTCGAGCAGCACCTCGATGCCGGCGCGGCGCATGGCGTGCACCACTGGCTCGGCCATGTCGCGGTCGAGCGTGCCCAGGACCTGGGGCCCGCCTTCGACCACCGTCACCTTGGCGCCGCGCACCGCGAACGCCTCGGCCATCTCCAGGCCGATGTACCCGCCCCCCACCACCACGATGTCGCGACAGGCGCTGGCTTCGGCGTGCGCGAGCAGGTGAGCGGCGTCGTCGAGCGTCTGCACGCCATGGACGAACGGCTCGTCGATGCCCGGTAGGTCGGGCCGCCGCGGACGGGCACCGGTGGCGAGGTGGAGCTCGTCGAAGGGGAGCCGGATCGTGCGGCCATGGCCGTGGTCACGCACCTCGACCCGGCCGGCGTCGAGGTCGATGGCCATGGCCTCGTGTCGCATCCGCACGTCGATGCGCAGCGTGTCGCGGAACTGTTGCGGTGTCCGGACGACGAGGTCCTCGAGCTCGGCGACCTCGCCGCTCACCAGGTACGGGATCCCGCAGGCCGAGTAGCTGGTCCAGTTGCCGCGCTCGAGGGCCACGATCTCGAGACGGGGATCGCGCCGGCGAGCCTGCGCCGCCGCGCCCATCCCGCCGGCGTCGCCGCCGACGACCAGGAGCCGTCGCGCCATCGTCAGTGCACCCGCCCGCAAGCTCGCGCTGGTACCGGCGAGGCATTGCTTGCGAGCGGCAACACTCAGGGAGCCTGGCACACTGGACGCATGGCCGTACGCCAGGACTGCCGCCACTACTCCACCCGCACCGTGGCCGGTGGCGACGTGGTGCAGCGCTGCCGGGTCGATGCCAACGAGCGGGCGCCGTTCGCGTGCCCCTCGGGCTGTCTCTTCTTCGAGTCCCGATCGATCACCGATGCGGGCTGGGAACGCTTCGACCGCGATGACCCCCCGACGTAACCGGCCGGTTCGTCCGGCGCCGGGATGAGGATCACCGCCAAGGTCGACTATGCCGTGCGGGCCGCCGTCGAGCTCGGGAGGGCAGCGCCCAACGAGCCTGTGAAGGGTGAGCACATCGCCTCTTCGCAGGGCATACCGCTCAAGTTCCTGGAGAACATCCTGGTGCAGCTGCGCAGCGCCGGCATCGTCCGCAGCCAGCGAGGAGCCGACGGCGGCTACTGGCTGGCCAGGCCGGCGGCCTCCGTCACCGTGGCCGACCTGATCCGCGCCGTGGAGGGCCCGCTGGCCGCGGTGCGAGGCATGCAGCCCCAGGCGTTGGACTACGACGAGTCGGCCCGTGCCCTACAGCGGGTGTGGGTGTGCCTGCGGGCCAACCTTCGTAGCGTGCTCGAGCACGTCACGGTGGCCGACCTGGCCGCCGGGGAACTGCCGCCGGCAGTCGACGTACTGGCCGACGACCCCGACGCCTGGGCGGCGCGCTGAGACCGACGAGCGAGACCGGCGACGCCGGCACGGCGGGGCCCGAGGCGGTGGCGACGGGCCCCGCCGTGCGCGCCGTGCTGTTCGATTTCTACGGCACGCTGGGAGAATCGACCTGGGACCAAGCGTGGCTGCCGGGAGTACTCGACGCACGCGGCCTCCACCTGGACCCCGCCGTGAGCCGACGCTGGCATTCCGATGCCTGGGACGGTCGCGAGCACGCGGAGCATTCGCTCGACGAGGCCACCTACAACACGTGGTCCCGAGCCCGCCTGCGATCGATGCTGAGCGAGCTCGGCGCCGTCGAAGGCGACCTCGACGACCTGGTGGCCGAGATCGAGCACCGCCAACGAGCCTTCACCGTCCGCCCGTACGCGGAGGTGCGCAGCGTGCTGGGCGAGTTGCGGGCCCGCGGTCTGCGCCTGGCGGTGTGCTCGAACTGGGACTGGGACCTCGACACCCACCTCGCCGCGTGCGGCGTGGCCGACCTCGTCGACGCCCGCGTGTCCTCGGCCTGGGTCGGCGCCCGCAAGCCCCATCGGCGGGTGTTCGAGGCGGCGCTCGATGCGGTCGGGGCCACCGCGGATGAGTCGGTGTTCGTCGGCGACAACTGGGTCGCCGACGTCGAGGGCGCGGCCGCGGTGGGGATGCGCCCGGTACACGTGTGGCGCCACGACCAGCACCCCGGAGACTGGCTCCCGGAGCCACCTCCCGTCCTGCACGGCTCGGCGAACGGCGTCGCCCGGATCCCCGACCTGCGCGGCCTGCTCCCCCTGGTGGGGTCCGGATGATCGCCGCCGAGCAGAGGTTCAGCGGCGGGGCTCCGGCGGAGCCTCTGCCCCCGCACAGCCTCTGCCCCATACCCCGCCGGTAGCGCGTGCGCACATGCGTACCGTGTGCGCTCACCATGAATCCTTCACGCTCAGCGCACACGGTACCGCAGGGTGCACACGGTACCGGAGGGCGGAGGGCGGAGGGCGGAGGGCCGAGGGCGGAGGGCGGAGGGCGGAGGGCCGAGGGCGGAGGGCGGAGGGCGGAGGGCCGAGGGCGGAGGGCCGAGGG
>Ga0187893_10004606_pt1 | contig 25974 bp, 20 predicted proteins | sample MA1701074metaG_FD_139574 | JGI IMG/M metagenome (GOLD analysis project Ga0187893, IMG submission 139574) | White microbial mat communities from a basaltic lava cave in the Kipuka Kanohina Cave System on the Island of Hawaii, USA - MA170107-4 metaG ... | reverse complement strand
TGAAAGGCTCATGCTGCGCTCCATCCATTGTCTCCTGCCACCCGCAATCACAAAGAGCAAACTGGCTGGATTGTGAATGAGACAACGATGTCACGAAAGTAAGATTTTCAGTGAGTCAATGCGCACGGTAACGACGACAAACTGAAGTTTGTCGGACATCACACCACTACCTTCTTGGAATCAGCCAAAGCTTGCGCTTCGTCCGTTTCCACGATGCCGGAAGTGGGTTCGTATGGCTCCGCGGACTGGCCTGACATCCTGGCAAATAGTTGTTCGTATCGATTAACTACGTGCTCCCAGTCGTAGTGCTTTTGGACACGAAGTTGGGCGCGATGGCGATAAGAATGGACGAGTGAGCCATCGCGCAGCACGCGTTGCAGCTTTTCCACGAGATCTGATTCATCTGCGTAAGGAATGCCCGCATCGCCACCGGCTTCGATGTTTTCAGGCGTCGCGAGTGTCAGCACGCAGTTGCCGTAACCCATGGCTTCCAGCAGGGCCGGATGTGTCCCGCCCACTTCGGTGGCATGAACGTAGCAATAAGCATTCTGTTGCAGGGCTCGGTAATCCTGTCCGAACACGAACCCGGTAAAGATGATTCGCTTATCCCCTCGCGCACGCTCCTTCAGACTTTTTATGTAGTCGTGCGCGTAGGGAGCGTCACCCACGATCAATAGCTTATAGGCCGTCCTCACTCGCTTGAAGGCCTCGATTACCAGATGTGCGTTGTTTTCCGGCTCGAGTCGTGAGACGTAAAGAATGTATCGATTGGGTTCCACTCGCCAGCGTTTCACCGTGGCGCGGTCTGGTTTTCGTTCCACTTCCGAGCCGTATGCAATCATCGTCGACGGAGCATTGTAGCGAGCAAGGTAATAGTCATGGATCACCTGGGCGTCGGTCACCGTCACGTTCGGAAGCATCGTGGAAAGTCGTTCGGCCAACAGATAATAACGACGACCGAGCCAGTTCCATTTCTTTCGTTTATGTTCTAACCCGTCAACATTGATCGCGACCGGAGTTCCGGTGCATCTCAAAATGCCGGCGAAAGGAGCGTTTGCCGCATTGCAAATCAAAGCCGCATCGAATCGGGACGGGACCGCATGCAGTGCTGAGAGAAACCCGTGAATGACCGTATCAAAGTATTTGTGCCGGATCGTTGGCAGGACTTTTAGTTTAACACCTTGATACTCGAGTTGACGCGGAGAGACGTAGTGAGCGCGGCAGTAGACGGTGACTTCGTGACCGCGGGAGACGAGTCTGGTTGACAGATGCTCCGCGAAAGTTTCAAAACCGCCGTAGCTGGCGGGCACGCCACGGGTGCCAAGTATAGCAATACGCATAGCGTCCCAACGTTTACCAATTCATGATGTCTGCAACAGCTCTATGGCATTTGCGCTCATATGACGCCAGCGCGATGAGATTTAGCATTATCAGCGGCCTCTCGGTAAACTTCAAGAGTTCTCAATGCGGTTTTCCGCCAATCAAACGTCCGCCCCCGATCTAAGCTACGGCGCTGAAGGAGAGAACGAAGGTTTGAGTCCGAGACCACGGACGCGATTGCAGTCGCAATTGCGTCAACGTCGAAAGGATCTACCAGCAGGGCGGCATCGCCAACAACTTCAGGTAAGCTCGTTCTATTTCCCGTGATCACTGGCGCCCCACATTTCATGGCCTCCAGCGGTGGTAGACCAAAGCCTTCGAAGTACGACGGATAAACGAAACAAAGAGCTCCTGAGTATAGCGCCGGCAAATGAGCCTCTGGAACATACCCCGTAACGATCACGTTATTGGCGGCTTTAAGGCGCTCGACCTGCCGGAGTGTCTCCCGATAGAGCCAAGCACGTTTACCTACAATTACAAGTTGCGGAACGTCGCTCTCCGGCAGTTTGTTTGGCAAACGGCCGTAAGCTAATGCAAGCCGGCTTAGATTTTTACGAGGCTGAATCGAGCCAACCGCAAGGATGTAATTCCGAGCTATTCCATAAGTGTGTCGCACACGTTGAAGTTCTCTTTCATCTTCAACAGGCCGGAAGTGTGCTGGCGCGGAGATCGGGATGGCAGCTACCAGATTCGGTGAGATTTTGTACGTTGAGATAATATCTTGCCGGGTATGTTCTGAAAGCGTCAGAACCCGCGCGGCTGTCCGCGCAGATCGGCGCACTGTAAACCGAAGCTGTGCGCGGCTCCGGCGATTGAAGGTTTCCGGCAAGTGCTCAAAGGACAGATCGTGGATACTGACTACAACTGGGCATGGTGCAAGAGGCGGGCTGGTAAACTGAACGTGCAAGACATCGACGGGGTGGCGGCGTAGTTCAAGGCCGAGCGTGAAGGGAATCCGGACTAAAGGGGTATGCGGCAGCGTGCGGCGCACGGCAAAGTTTGGCCACCGATTTCTAAAGCGAGTTATGGCCTCGTTTCGGGTAACGTAAAGAGTGTAACTGTTGACAGAGTCGATTTCCGCGAGCGCTTCGATCAGATTGGTTGCGTAACTCTCATTGCCGCCAAGACCAGCGCCAACGGAGTGAGCATCGATGGCAATACGCAAGGGAATTGGTGCCACGTTACTTAACGTTCGGCCTGGGGGCGAGAGCAATAAATCCGCGGTTGAGGACGGTTATTTGTTTTTCGCAGCGGCGGACAACTGAGCGTCGGCTCCCTGGCCTCGGGTGTCGCGCTCGCGAATTCGGGCCGCTTTACCACGCAGTTGACGCAGGTAGTAAAGTTTGGCGCGTCTGACCCGGCCTTTTTTTACCACATCAATATGGTCGATGATCGTGGCGTGAAGGGGAAAGATCCTCTCAACCCCAACTCCGAAACTTGTTTTCCGAACCGTAATCGTTTCCCGGGAACCACCATGTTTACGAGCAATGACGACCCCTTCAAATGCCTGCAGGCGTTCTTTAGTCTCGGATTCCTTGATCCGAACATGCACGCGCACCGTGTCACCCGGTTTAAAATCAGGGATGTTCGTCCTCAGTTGAGTATTCTCAAGATTGTCTAATCGATTCATGTTATTACTCCATTCAACAATGCCAATTTCAGATAACTATGCCGGGCGGTCAGCCTGATCAAAGTGAGCCCCAAATAATCACTTAAGCAAGTCCGGACGATTTCGCTGCGTCTTTTTCAATGCCTGATCACGGCGCCAGCGCGCAATCTCTGAATGATTACCTGTCAACAAGATGTCCGGCACCCGCAGGCCTCTAAGTTCTGGCGGACGCGTATATTGAGGGTAGTCCAGCAGCCCGCCCGAAAAGGACTCGTATGTTGCCGAAGTTTCGCTACCCAAAGCTCCCGGCGCCAAACGCACAATCGCGTCAATTACCACCAACGCCGCCGGCTCTCCTCCGGAAAGAACATAATCTCCGATCGAGATCTCGTCAGTGATCAGCGCCTCGGCGACTCTCTCATCGACACCTTCATAACGTCCGCAGATCAGGACGATTTGTGACGCGCTCGTGGACAGGTCTTGCGCCAGTGCCTGAGTAAATACCTGCCCTTGCGGTGAAAGCAGAATCACTCGCACGTCTTTCGGGTATTCCTGGCGTTTAGCGCTGCCGGTCAAGTCGGCGACCGCCGCGAAGATCGGTTCCGCCTTGAGCACCATCCCGTCGCCGCCGCCGAAAGGTCGATCGTCAACTGTATGGTGTTTGTCGGCCGTCCAAGCGCGCAGATCGTGCGTTTTAATATCAATCAGTCCAGCCGCCCGCGCCCGGCGCATAATCCCGTAGTCAAACGCTTCGCCGAAGAAGCTCGGGAAAATCGTTATGACGTCAAAACGCAACATCACGATTCAAAGATCTACAACTCCAAAAGTCCTTCCGGGGGATCGATCAGGATACGTTTTCGCTGGGTATCAATGTCCAGGACGATCGTCTGAACCAGCGGTATCAGATGTTCATGCCGCTCGTCGGTCTCGACCACCAGGGTATCAACGTCGCCACCAGTCCTCATCACTTCGCGCACGTCGCCGATTGGCTTACCTTCGACAGTTTCAACAACAAATCCTTCCAGCTCCCAGTCGTAAAAGGAACTCTCTGGAAGCTGAACACGTTCCGATTGGGGCACAGCAAATTCGTGGCCTACCAGCGCTCTGGCGGTTTCAATGCTGTCATATCCCGCCAATTTCAAAACCACTCGAGCCTGGTGATGCCAATAATTCTCGAGCTTGACGGTCTGGCGTTCTCCGTTGGGAGCGATGGCGACCAAGCTGGAAATATCCGCAAAACGATCCGGAAAATCAGTCAGCAGGTCGGCAACGATCTCGCCCTTCAAGCCTCTTGTTTTTATTGCTCGGGCCACAGCCACAAGACTATCCGTGCTTTGCTGCTCCTTTTCGCTCATTCCACGATTTCTAGAACGAAGCGGTGCCTTTTCTTTGTTCCTACCGCATGGGCCAGGGAGCGCAGGGCTCGCACAGTCCGGCCTTGTTTACCAATCACCTTGCCCATGTCTTGCTGAGCCACGCGGATTTCAATCAGCGTCGTACCGTCGCGCGGGATCTCCCGAACGTCGACGGCTTCAGTGTCGTCTACCAAAGCCTTCACAATCATCTCGACAGTTTCTCGCATCAGTCAGTGTCCGCCGCCAATGTTCGCCGCTCTTCTTCGGAGTCGCTTTCAGCCAATGGTTTAGGCTTCGACGGGTTCCGCAATCTCCTGGCGTTTGACGGTTGCTTTGATTAACCGGCTTACCGTTTCGGTCGGCTGAGCACCGTTTTGGATCCAGTAACGAATCCGATCCATTTTTAGGTTAATCTCAGCGGGCTCGCGCGTGGGATTATAAGTTCCCAGGTTCTCGAGGTAAGCACCGTCACGTTTTGACTGTTTCTCCTTTACTACAACTCGGTACGAGGGCTTTTTCTTCGCGCCCGTACGCATTAACTTTATAGCTAACAAATAGTCACCTCCGTCTTTGACCGTTTTACTACTGACGACTCTCGCGGTTCTATCTTCGTCTTTTCTTTTTTTTCTTCTTCAATTTCTTTCTCGATGGCCCCGCCGGCACTGAAGCCTCAACCCCATTGCCTCCCATGCCGCTCAACTCAGGCAAACCTGTCATCCGCCTCATCATCTTGCCCTTTAAGCCGCCTCCGCCAAATATTCCTGAGCTTGAAAACTGGCGCATCATTTGGCGCATCTCGGCGTATTGCTTGATTAGTTGGTTGACCTCAGCGACTGTCGAGCCTGAGCCGCGCGCAATCCGCCGCCGCCGATTGGCGTTCAAAATCTTGTGATCCATGCGCTCTTGCCGGGTCATTGAATCGATTATCGATTCAGTGCGCTTTAACTCCTTCTCCATCACCTTTGTCTGCTCTTCATCTAACTGAGGCATTCCGATCCCGCCCAAGAGTTGATCGGGTAATAGCTTCATGATCTTCGAGAAAGAGCCAAGCTTCTTCACTTGCCGGAGCTGAGAGCGAAAGTCGTCCAGAGTAAACTCATTTTTCTGAAGCTTCTTTAACTGCTCGGCCGCCTCGTCCTGATCTACCTTTGACTGAACCTCTTCAATCAGCGATAAAACGTCGCCCATGCCAAGAATTCGCTGGGCGATGCGGTCGGGGTAGAAGGGCTCGAGCGCGTCATACTTTTCGCCCACGCCCACAAACTTTACGGGCTGACTGGTAACCTGTTTGATCGAAAGAGCAGCGCCGCCGCGGGCGTCCCCATCCATCTTTGTCAGCACGACACCCGTGAGGCCGACGCGCTGATGAAACTCCTCGGCCGAACGAACAGCATCCTGGCCGGTCATGGCATCCGCCACAAAAAGGATTTCAACCGGGTGCGTCTCAGCTTTGATCCTGACCAGTTCATCCATCAACGCTTCATCGATATGAAGCCGGCCAGCAGTATCAATCAACAGCGTATCGAAACCGGTTTGCCGCGCGTGTTTAAATGCATCGCGCACCAGCGCTAACGGGTCGTTGGTTTCGGAATTCTCAAAAATCTGTTGGCCGGTAGCCCTCGCGATTACCTTTAACTGCTCGCGCGCCGCCGGGCGATAGACATCAACTGAAAGCAACAGCGGCTTGCGGTTTTGATTTAAAGCAAGCCAGCGCGCGATTTTTCCCGTCGAAGTAGTTTTGCCAGATCCCTGTAAGCCGACAATCATCACCACATTCGGGATCTGTTTCGTAAAGACCAGCTGCGATGATTGACCTCCAAGCAACTCTACCAACTCGTCATAAACGATCTTGACTACCTGTTCAGACGGCTTGAGCTCCTGCCAGACCTGCTGTCCCTCGGCTTTCACCTTTACGGCGGCGATAAAATCTTTCGCAACTTTATAGTTAACGTCGGCTTCCAAGAGCGCCAAACGGATCTCGCGGAGAGCCAGATCCACATGCTCCTTCGTCAGCACGCCTTCGCCGCGCAGGTTCTTTAACGTCCGCTTAAGCTTATCGGACAGGGATTCAAACATAGTGTAATAGGTGAACGTCCGCCTCGATCACGGAAACGGGAATGATAATGGCGGCTCTTAAATGCTGTCAAGTTAACGGGATGCGAGCGGAGCGCCCACTGTGGCCAACTATCTTTTGAGATATCGCAGCCGCCAACCACATTGAGACAAATATGCACAATGGTTGAGGAACGACTTTCTTTCATAGGGACTAAATTTGGGAAACGATTGGTGGACGTTTTGGGAAACGATTGGTGGACGCTTTTCGATGTATGTGTTAAATTCTACGCGATTTAAACTGTTAAAAAGGGCGTGGCGATGATTTAACCGTGGGCGCCGCGCCCAGTCCCTCCACTATTCAGACCGGCGCGCCATGAAAAGAGCGACTAATTGCGCGTTTATTTGATTAAATGACTAAGCGTGTGGGTTCTGGACCTCACGGTCCAACTTCAGGAGAAACCTCAAAGGAACGAGGTGTAGTCGATCTCGCCAAGGCTCGCGTTCGACTACAGTCCAAGCATCCTCCCTACGCGGCACTGGTGGAGGAGTTGGATGACATTCGTTCGCTACTGGATCAGGGTCTGTCCACTGAAGCCCGATCGCGATTGACAACGTTGATCTCCGCTGCCCGCAACAATCCCACCATCCTCGCGCTCGCGCGATGCGCGCTGTCGATGGCGCTGGAAATGCAAGGCCATTACCGGGAGTGTCTGGCCGCCGTTTCGATGTATGAAACTTCCGAGTCTCGGGCAGGAATCGACATAGAAGCTGTTCGTAAACTCCGCGTTCAACTAGGCCTCGCCTATAACCACAACGGAGATCACCCCAAGGCCATTGCAATTCTCAAAACCGCCTTGCGCGAATTCTCCGAAGACGGCGCCGAAGCCGAGCTTGGACCAGTTTACGCGGCCCTCGCCCGCGTCTATCGAACAATTAGTGAATATCCTATCGCGCGTGACTATGGCCAGAGGGCACTGGAGCATTTTCGGCAGACTGGCGAGTGGCGAGGCCTGGCTGAGGCCTATTTGGGGGTTGCTCTTGCAGACATGCAGGAAGGAGATTACGAAGCTGGTCTGGGGAATTACGAACAGGCGCTCAAACTCGTCGGCGATAACCCGGCGAGTTATTTGCTCGGCAGAATATACGCCAACATGGCCGGGTGCTGTTGGTTCCTCAAACGACCCCAGGAGGGCATTCGATACCTGGAAAAGGCCATCTCTTATTACGAGCGAACCGACCATAAAACGAATGCCGCGGATGGCTACAACAATCTTGGAATCAACCTGATCCTCATAGGCCAGTGGGGTAGGGCCCAGGAGGCACTCGAGCGGGCCCTCTCGCTCGCCTCAGATGTAGACGAGCGTAGCGCGAAGATACCGATGATCCTCGATTCCCTGGGCGAACTGTACATGCTCCGGGGCGATCTCGACGAAGCGAAAAACTATTTACAGCGGGCGGTTGCTCTGGCGACTGAAAATGGTAACAGGTGGTACGCCTGTCAGGCTTTGCGCACGCTCGGCCGTTGTTACCTCGCGATGGAGGATGAAACCAAGGCACTCGCTAAAGGAAAAGAGGCGCTGGTGCTGGCCGAGGTTATCGGAGATCGGCAGGCGATCTGCGAGTCGCGCTTGCTTTTGGCCGAGTCGTATCTGCGCAAGAAGGAATTGGAAGAATGCTCGGCCGAATTGCATCGCGTAACTCAGCAAGTGACGGATTCACCGACTGATGTTGGTTTTGCAGGGGAAGCGCAGCGTATCGCCGGAATGCTGGCGATGTCGCAATCTGATGCGACTGCCGCGGCCCAACACTTCGGCAGCAGCGTATCGGTTTTCGATATGCTCGGCGATCGTTATCGGGCGGCTCGCGCTTACTACGAACTTGGACTTGCGTACGCAGTAGCTCAGCCAAATCGCGCTCTGGAACAACTGACGCGCGCCGTTAATACCTTCCGCGAGTTGGGCGCCCGTCTGGATCTGGCGCGCGCCGAGTCCGCAATCAAAAACCTGGACCAAGCTGCGCTCATACCGAGTTCAGAAAAGTCCGCACTCACACAGTTGCTTACTCTGCGGATCGCGGAGGCGGTTGCCTCAAGGGAACTGCTGTTGCGCGAGTTGGCCGCCATCATGCGCCAGGAGACCACTGCCCAACGCATCCTGATCAGCGAAGAGGGCGAACATCATCATCCGCGAGTCGTAATTGCGCATGGCTGTACCACGGCAGAGTCCGTCAAAATTGCCTTAGAGATTGACCGGATGGACACGGACGAAGATCGAGAGCGCTATGCCAGAAAGCACGATGCGGTAATCATACCGCTGCGATCTTCAAATGCTCCCCCAGCTACCCTATACCTGTCGCCACGCAGTCGCGCAAAATTGCCCGGCAGCATCTCAATGGAGCCACTGCTGCGCATCGTCGCCCTGGGGATGGATGTTTGCGCCTTGCGAGCCAGCCATCAGAAGGGGACTGGAACGAAGCAACCTGATGAGTTGGCGGGCACGAGTTTGATGCCTGGGTTTATTCACTCGAGCCCGGCAATGACCAGGCTGGTCGAGGAAGTTCATAAGATTCGTTCTTCCGACGTGACGGTCCTGGTAACCGGTGAATCAGGCACCGGCAAGGAATTGGTGGCCCGGGCGATCCACGCACTCTCGTCGCGCCGCGCGAGAGTTTTCGTGCCGTTCAATTGCACCGCCGTCCCCAAGGAGCTTTCCGAAGGATATCTTTTTGGCTACCGTCGTGGCGCATTTACCGGAGCCATAACAGATTCACAAGGTGTCATCCGGACGGCTGCCGGCGGTACGCTTTTTCTGGACGAGATTGGTGACCTTCCCCTCGAACTTCAACCCAAGCTCCTGCGCTTTTTGCAGGAAGGAGAGATTCAGCCGCTCGGCGAACAGCGTCCCAGCAAAGTGGATGTTCGAATTATTGCCGCCACCAATACCGATCTTGAGGAAATGGTCGCGCAAGGGCGTTTTCGCGAGGACCTTTACTATCGCCTCAACGTAATCCGTTTGCGTGTTCCTCCCTTGCGCGAGCGCCGCTCAGAGATCCCGACCATCGTCAATTACTACTTAAATCACTATTCATCGAAGTTTGGGCGCAAGGATATCCAGATAACGCCACAGTCGGTCGATCTCCTGATGGTAGGTGATTGGCCCGGCAACGTCCGCCAGCTTTGTAATGAAATTCAGAGGATAGTTGCTCGGGCCGAAGATGGAGCCGTGATCACACCCGATCAGCTTTCGCCCGAACTGAAACGCACCTCGGCCCCAGTGTCTCCGGCCACAAACCTTTCAACGTTGGCCTCGATGCCTTCCGTTTCGCTACAGAGTGGAACGCTTGCCGATGCGCTCGCGGAAGTGGAGCGCCGGATGATTTCAGAAGCTTTGCGCAAGCACGGCGGAAACATCTCACGCGCGGCTCGAGAGCTTGGTCTGACCCGGCGCGGCCTTTATCTCAAGCTCGAACGCCACGATCTCAGCGCCAGCGCCTAAGCGTCATTAGCTAACGCCAGCTTCTCGTCCTTTCTCAAAAAGCGCATTTTTTATCAACAATCGATTTGACACCTAGATTTTCGGGCCATCGGGTTTCGACTTGCTCGCGCGCGGACGCAATCTGCCGCTCTGGAGAAAGCCGACCAGCTCGCCCTGGTTATTGACGACTGCGAGCGAGCCAACGCCGTTTCGCTTCATCAACTCGCGCGCGTGATCGAGCGTGGTCGAAGGCTCGACAAAGAATCTTGGGGCAATGGGACGCATCACATCGCGCGCGCGCGTCAACCGCCACCGCTCGCGCGGCAGTGACTTTAGATCCTCGAGCGCCAGGATGCCATGCAGCCGCCGGTTCAGTGCTACCGGAAAACTCGTCTGCCGATGCAGTGGCAGGAAATCGTCGATTAATTGTGTGATGGTCAGCTCCGGGGCAATCGACACTGGCGCAGACATCGCGTCACTCACCGTCACCTGTCTCGCGCCGCCAGCCCCCCTGACAACCTTGGCGGCTGTGTCCAAGAGAAAGAGGCCGACCAGAATCGACCAGATTCCCATGAAGTAGGGTTCGGAAGGTCTCCAGTTAGGAGCAATCATAATGTAAACGCCAAATAAGATTACGGTCGCTGCAACCAGCAGTCCGCAGATTCCGGCCATGCGTGTTGCCTGAGTAATGTTTCCGTTTTTCCGCCACAACATCGCGCGCAGCACCCGACCGCCGTCAAGCGGATAGCCAGGAAGGAGATTGAAAACCGCGAGCAACATATTGCCCCATGCGAGAAAGAAGAAAACGACAACGGTGGCGATGTAGCCTCCGACAGCAGCGACTTTCGTAGCACCGAACGCCAGTATCGCAAACAAGAAGCTGGCGGCAGGACCAGCGATCGCAATGCGAAGTTCCGAGCGTGGATTTTCAGGCTCGCTGCGAAGCCTGGCCAAACCGCCGAACGGGTGTAGCACGATCTCTTCGATTTCAAGGCCTTCGGCGCGAGCCATCAGCGCATGGGACAATTCGTGACCAAAGACGGAGAGAAAAAGACCCGCGGTTGTGATCACTCCCAGCAACCAGGCGGTCGCTGGGTCCAGAGGCGGCAGACGGACATTGCCAAGCTGAATCGCGTGGCTCTGCAAGTTACCTGCGATCAGCCACACGCTTAAGCCAACCACGATGAACCATCGATAATCGATGCGCACGGGAATGCCGTAGACACGGGCAACCGTGATCCGCTTCTTAAACAACTGGGTAATACTCATGTCCGGTTTAGCTCTCGAAGACTGTTGTTTCGGCATCGATGAGCGGATGCGGCTCAGTGCGCGCCACCCGGCGCAGCAACAACGGCTCATCAAACATCTGTGATAAACCGCGAACAATGGCAAGACGCGGCTCGTCAGCAATCAGAACCGACAGTCCCACTTCCTTCTGAAGATACTGGGCCAGGCCTTCTAACTGTGCTCCGCCTCCGGTGAGAATCAGGCCACGATCATAGATGTCACCGGCTACCTCCGCCGGCAACTCGCTCAATGTTGAGCGTACTTCCTCCGCGATGCGACGTATGATCGGCAGCGTCACCTGATAAACCTCAGTCACGTTGATATTGACGGCGCCCGGACTGCCGGTCTGCACATCGCGGCCACGCACATTCATCTTTAGGTGCGGGTCCTTTGGCTCCAGCGCGGAACCCAAATCGATCTTGATCCGCTCAGCCGTTGGAATACCAATCGTTAGGCCGCGATGACGGCGCAATCGATCCATGATTGCAGCGTCGATGTCGGAACTCCCAATTCTTTCCGCGCGGGCCGCAATGATGTTGCCATTCACGATCGCCGCCACGTTGGTCGTTCCCGCTCCAATATCAACGACCGCAGAGGCGTGCGGATCGTCGATGGCAACTCCGGCGCCAATCGCCGCCGCGAGTCCTTCTTCAACCATATACACCCGCCCGATGCTCGCTTCTTCCGCAGCGCTCAAGAGAGCGCGCTGCTCCACCTGAGTAACTCCTGAAAGCACGCTCATGATAGCGCGCCGGCTGAAATGGGATATGCCGCTCCGAGCCGCTTTGACAAACCGATCCAGCATGACGCGCGTGCGCTCAAAATCGGCCACCACTCCATCGATCAATGGCGCCACCACGGCTACGTCGCGGGCCTCGCGTCCTTGCATCTTTTGGGCTTCATTCCCCACTGCAATTACCGCGCCTGTGATCTTGTCGATTGCCACGACCGACGGTTCGTCAACCGCAATACCTCTTCCGCGCACGGCGATGATGGTGCGCGCGGAGCCCATGTCGATCGCCAGGGAATCAGACACGAGATTACGCAACGCCGTCAGGCCAATGAACGAGCTTGTCTTGCTCATGAAAGACATGGTGACTCAAAAACAAAGGTGAAAGCGAGCGGACCTATGAACAGGTGCTGACCGCTTTCACCATGACTACTAAGCCTCCTTGATAGGTTCTTACCCAGCCACCTGCGCGCAATAATCTCACAGAGCGCCGCTGGCTCCCTGCCAGTCAACTTCAAATAATCTCACCGGCTGTTCTCGATTCTTGACCATGATGGGCTCCCGCGCCTTTAGTTTATACCGCCCGCCCCCAGCTCTGGCGGTGGCCTCGCTGATCAAAATCTCTCCGCCCCTGGCATGAGACTCGAGCCTCGACGCCGTATTGACTGCGTCGCCAATTGCCGTGTATTCAGAACGGCGCTCAGAGCCGATGTAACCGACTGTTACCTCACCGGTGTGCAGTCCGATGCCCACCCCGATTTCCACCAAACCATCGCTTCGCAATTCCTGATTGAAGCCGAGAATCCTGCGTTGCATCGCCACGGCTGCGTTCAAAGCGTTCGATGCATCTTCAGGAGTGGTGGTAGGGGCGCCAAAAAGAGCCATTAGACCGTCACCCAGGTACTTATCGAGTGTGCCTCCATGACCGAATATGATGTCAGTCATGGCGGAGAAGTAACGGTTGAGGAGACCAACTATCTTCTCTGGAGGCGCATGCTCAGAGATGCTGGTGAAGCCGCGAATGTCGGCAAACAGTACGGTGATGGTTTGATTCACCCCGCCGAGCTTGAACGAATCGGGATTGTCAAGCATCTGCTTTACGACATACTCCGGAAGGAAGCGACTATAGTTGGCTCGCGCGACTTCCTCTCGGGCAAGGCGTTCGTGGGCTCGAGCGTTTTCGACGGCGATCGCGGTTTGCGCTGCGACCGCGCTAATCAACTCGAGATCATCCGGCTTGAAGGACGCAAAGGGATCCAGCCGGTCCGCATAGAGCGCGCCGTGCACCCGCGTTTCGGCAACCAGCGGCGCGCAAATTGTCGAGCGCACTCCCTGCGACACGATTGAATCGACGCCTGCAAATTGCGCATCTGCCGCCGCATCTTGCGAAAGCAGCGCCACTCGGTCTTTCATTACCTTCCTCGTAATGGTGCGCCCAATGCTTAGCTTACGAGCGTGATCGTTAAGTTTCTGGTCTCGCACCCGCATCGCAATCGGATTGAGCTTTAGGTCATCCGGATCTCCGTCGCGTCCGTCTTCGGCCAGCAGTGCAACCACCCGATCCGCAGGCGTGGAACGAAAGATTATGTCGGTGGCTTTGGCAAAGATGGCGTCAAGGTCAAACACTGAACCCAAAGTCTTGCTCATTTCATAGAGGGCGCTGAGAATATTGGCCTTGCGCTGCAGGGTCTCAAGCACCTTGTCGCGCGCGGGGGCAGTCACGGCTTCGCCAGTCCTCGAATGCAGGACTGAGGTCATCACCTCGTTGGCGGAGATCAATAACTGGGTATGCCCAAGGGGCCGGTCGTCATAGCGGACCTCACTGGTGCGCTCTTCGGCAGCTTGTTCAAACCGCAGGGTGCTGGCGCCGATGGTTACCCGATCGCCGTTCTTTAGTTGATATTCGTAGCGAGGTTCCCCGTTAATGAAGACCTTGTTGGCGCTGCGTCTTAGCTGCCCATTAATTACCGCTCCGTCAACAATGGTAAAAGCTCCGTCTGCCGAGGGTTTGATATGCGCGTGGTATCGCGAGGCGCGCGGATCATCGATGACCACAGCATTGTCGGGAGCGCGGCCAATGCTGCATGTGCCCTGCGGGGGAAAGGTGTACTGCCATTGTCGGCCGCTCGCATCGGTAATTTTTAGAAGAGCCATGACGAATTAGTTTGCGGAGCCAGTCTGCCGAAGAGTGGACGCCGGAAACGGCGAAACCTGACGAAAGTACTCGTGGGACGAGTAATTCTACAAGCAACTCGTTTTCGATCCTAGCAGGGCCACGAAAAGCTGACAACTAAATCTGATTTTACCGACCCGATCCTACTCGATAAAGTTTGTGAGTCCGGAAAACGATACGCGACCGCCGAGAACTATATCGGGTTAATGCTGTTCGCGCTGTTTACTAAATCGTCTTTCTCTCTCTCGCTTGCTCCAAAGAACCGGAACTGGTTTGCCGGAGCGAGAATTGAGCTGCTACCTCTGGCCAAAAAACTTGACGCTGTCCAAGAGCCCTTGCTAGACTTCAAATAATTTCCTAAACCTAGGGGCCCGACGCGTGCTGCGTCGCTCAAAATGGGTTTCCCCCAGACCCGCGCGTGCGGCGCAGTCTGATTTTTATCGATGGAGGTGCTCTGTGGGCTTCAAAGTAGGCCAAAAAGTCGTTTATCCAAATCACGGGATCGGGACCATCGAGCAAATAGAACAGAAGCAGATAGGAGCTACCTCACTTCCCTTTTATACGCTTCGTCTGGCTGCTAATAATTCGCTGGTGTTGGTTCCAGTTTCAAACGCGTCAGAAGTAGGACTTCGATCTCCAATCTCATCGGGCGAATGTGAAATGCTTCTGAAGGCTCTAGCCGATGATTTTTCTTCCCCCGCTAACGATTGGAAGGACCGTTTCAAAGACTTTTCAGAGAAGATGCGAACTGGCGATATTTTTGAAGCGGCTGACGTGCTTAAGCACCTGACCTATTTAAGTCACATCAAGCCGCTTTCGTTCCGCGAGCAGCGCATGCTCGAGCGCGCGCGTTATCTGGTCGTTTCTGAGTTGGCAGCAGTTTGCCGGCAGCCGGAATGCAACGTCGACCCCCGAGTCGATCAGGCTCTAGCGAGGGCTTGCAGCAAGCATGAGCGCCATCCTGCCAGGGTGCAGGCCGCCGGTGCGTCCGCCGGACACTAAACCGCAGTCTTTTCTAGGACATAGGCACGATTTCAACTGACCTGAGCATTAGCTCAACGGCGGTTGTGTCTCCGCCTCAAGGCCTCTCGTCAAGCCCCCAGCGTGCTATAATCCCATCCGCTGACGCTCCGGAGAGTTTGCTCTCCCTCGCTTTTGGAAGAATGGCCGAACCACCAAGTTATCTTTTCAACCTACTGCTAGCCGACAGTGTAGGAAGCACGCCCGTAAATTTTTTGGTAATCGTTTTGAAGTTGGCCGCGGTGCCGCTGCTGGTGGCCGCCAATGGTTTCTTTGTCGCCGCCGAATTTGCGCTGGTAGGTGTCCGTCGCTCGCGCATTGAAACCCTCGCCGCCGCCGGAAAAAGCTCGGCCAAACGGCTGTTGAGATTGCTTGACAACCTCAACGCGTATCTTTCCGCATCACAATTAGGAATCACGCTCGCATCGCTTGCTCTCGGCCGGGTTGGGGAACCGGTTATCGCGCGGTTGTTAGAGGGACCTTTCTCCGGAGTCTCTGACACATTCAGGCATGCTATCGCTTTTAGTATTGCCTTTTCCATCATCACCGCGCTCCATATTGTTTTGGGCGAGCAGGCGCCGAAAATCTTCGGACTGGCGGTGGCGGAACGAGTTGCGCTCGCGATCTCGCTGCCAATGGAGATCTTCTACAAAGTGTTTCGCTGGCCCATTCGCGCGCTTGACTGGGCAAGTGTCCGCACTGTTCGCTTGTTTGGCCTTCAGCCTTCTCCCGAACATGCCTCCAGCTACACTGAAGCAGAGCTGCGCCATCTAGTAGACCTGTCCAGGGAGAGCGGCCATCTTCGCGCTGAAGAGCGCCATTTGATTCATCGCGTATTTGAATTTTCAGACACTCTGGTGCGGGAGGCTATGGTGCCACGAATGGCCATTGCAGCCATCCCGAGCGATTCATCTTTGTCAAACATTACGAAAGCCTTTGACCAGCACCGTTATTCTCGTCTTCCCGTCTACCGTGAATCGATAGATGACGTGATCGGCTTTGTACACAGCAAAGATGTGATGCCGTACCTTTTGCATCCCGAAAAATTTCGTCTTGAAGCCGTGTTGCAGCCACCCCTTTTCGTCGTTGATACCGGGCGTCTCGAAGACGTGCTGCGCCAAATGCAAATCGCAAAGATGCACTTTGGCTTCGTCGTAGACGAACATGGTGGTCTGGAAGGAATCATCACTCTGGAAGACTTACTCGAAGAGATCGTCGGCGAAATTTCAGACGAGCACGATGAAGAGGTGAACGAGCAGATTACCCAAATTGGCGGCAGGGAATTCGTGCTTGATGGGGGTCTGGCAGTCCGTGATCTTAACCGCCGGCTGAAGCTGGCGATCCCTGAATCCGAAGCCTATACCACAATTGCCGGATTCCTGATGACTGCCGCAGGTCACGTCCTCAAACCCGGAGAGACTGTGCTGTACAACGGTTTGTTGTTCAACGTCGAAAAGGTTGAGCGCCGTCGCGTTTTGCGCGTTTGTCTCCAATTTCCACAGGAAAGTGAAGACGCTGAGGCGGCCGCAATACTGGGCGGCGTTCGAGCGGTCGGTTAAGATCCAAACCTTTACAGGAGCGAAGTCAAAAATGAGCTGGATTGATCGAATCCTGGCCCGAGAAATTCTCGATTCACGCGGCAATCCCACGGTAGAAGCCGAAGTGACTCTGGTTGGCGGCGAAGTGGGACGGGCGGCCGTGCCTTCCGGAGCCTCAACCGGTGAACATGAAGCGGTCGAGTTACGCGACGGTGATAAGAAGCGCTATGGCGGCAAGGGTGTTACGCGAGCGGTGCGCAACGTTAACGAGATCATCGCGCCCAGGCTCGAAAACAGGGACGCACTCGATCAGGCAGAAATCGATAAAATGTTGATCGAGATCGACGGCACGCCGGCCAAATCAAAACTCGGCGCCAACGCATTGCTGGCGGTATCGTTGGCAACTTCACGAGCTGCCGCAGCATATTTGGAGATTCCACTCTACAGATATCTTGGCGGTCCTAATGCTCGAACTCTGCCGGTGCCGATGATGAATATCATCAATGGTGGAGCGCATGCCGATAATAATGTTGATTTCCAGGAATTCATGATTGTGCCGGTGGGGGCAACTTCCTTTCACGAAGCCTTGCGCATGGGCGCTGAGATTTTTCACACGCTAAAGTCAGTCTTGAGTAAAAAGGGTTACGCGACCAGCGTTGGAGATGAGGGAGGTTTCGCGCCCAATTTGCGCTCCAACGAGGAGGCGATTGAAACGATACTCGAAGCGATCGTTCAGGCTGGATACTCCGCAGGCACGGACTGTCTGCTCGCTCTGGACCCGGCGGCCAGCGAGTTCTACGATGGGAAACACTACGTTTTTAAGAAGAGCGACAAACGAAAATTGACCAGCGACGAGATGGTCGCATACTGGAAGGCCCTGGTTGAGCAATACCCGATAGTTTCCATCGAGGATGGGATGGCGGAAGGCGATTGGGCCGGCTGGAAAACGTTGACTGACGAAGTGGGCGCTCACATCCAACTCGTAGGCGACGATCTCTTTGTTACTAATACGGCATTTCTGCGAAAAGGAATCGAACTCGGGGTAGCTAACTCGATTCTGATTAAGGTTAATCAAATTGGCACTCTCACCGAGACACTCGACTGCATCGAGTTAGCGAAAACACACGGCCGCACCGCCGTCGTCTCTCATCGTTCAGGCGAAACAGAAGATCCTTTTATTGCTGAACTGGCGGTAGCTACGAATACCGGGCAGATCAAAACCGGTTCGTTATCACGTTCAGATCGGATTGCCAAATATAATCAACTCCTGCGCATCGAGGAAGATCTGCGTGGAGCGGCGCGCTTCCCGGGGCGTCAGGCATTTCACCAGATCGCGCGAGCGCCGCAGAGGGCGAACAATCGTTCGAAGAAGGCTCGCGCCGCGAGGCGATAACCCAATGAGTGGAGAGTGGCAGCAGGGTGAGTACCTGATCAGTACTGACAGCGATCGGCTTGATATCTCAACAATTCACGACTTTCTTTCCCGCCGCTCGTACTGGGCGCAGGGTCGCAGCCTTGAAGTGGTTGAGCGTTCGATTGCTAATTCACTGTCCTTTGGTCTCTTCAAACACAACCGGCAAATTGGCTTTGCTCGCGTCGTGACCGACTATGCTACCTTTGCCTGGCTGGCGGACGTATTTGTGCTGGATGAGTTTCGCGGCCGCGGACTGGGAAAGTGGCTGGTCAAGGTGATTCTGGCACATCCTGACCTTCAAGGATTTCGGCGCTGGGTTCTTTCCACCAAAGATGCCCACGGCCTCTATCGTGATTTCGGTTTCCGCGAACTAAAACAGCCCGAGCGTTGGATGGAGCGGCCCGATCCTCAGATGCAAGAGTCCCCCGACTATTGGCAAGATGGCTCAACATAGAATTGAAACTCAACCTCTTTCCTTCTCCCCAACCTTTAGGTTGGGGTCCACGCCGGGTTATGCGGCACCCCGTAGGGGTTCAATATCTATAGCCCTGAATGACCCCCTTAGGTTGCGGTTAGCAACCCCGTAGGGGTTCAATATTTATAGCCCGCGAGTGCTGAAGAAATCTTGTACGCCGTTCGGGGGAGCGGAACTCAACTTGAGAGGTACCCGTCAAGCTTCATTCCGCTCCCCCGAACGGCGCATAAAATTGGGGGGGCGGTCAAGGCTATAAATATCTCACTCCTACGGAGTGAAGAAGTTGGGTGGTTTTGCTTAGTACCCCGTAGGGGTTCAATATTTATAGCCCGCGAGTGCCCAGGAACCCTTTACGCCGTTCGGGGGAGCGGAACCCAACTTGAGAGGTATCCGTCCAAGCTTCATTCCGCTCCCCCGAACGGCGCATAAATGGGGGGGGGACGGTCAAGGCTATAGATATCTCACTCCTACGGAGTGAAACCCCCAACCTAAAGGTTGGGGAGAATGAGAGTTTGAGAGTCACACAGTCGTTGAAAGTAGGTGTCCAATAATTTTCACAGCTTCTGCGGTGAGTGGAATTGGACTTTTCAAACAAAGCCGGTTAACAAAAATATTGATGAAACATCAGGCACCCCTCGCGCTCGTCATCATCGATGGCTGGGGCTATTCGCCGAGTCGGGAAGGCAATGCCATTGCCCAAGCCTCGACACCTTATTACGACGAATTGACCAAAGCTTATCCGCACACTTTGCTCGAGGCGTCCGGGACACGCGTGGGCCTGCCTGCTGGTGTGATGGGCAATTCAGAAGTCGGCCATCTGAACATGGGCTCCGGCCGCGTCATTCGCATGGATGTGTCACGAGTTGATTACGACATTTCCAGCGGCGAGTTTTTCAAGAATGAAACTCTGGTGGCGACGATGGATGGCGCAAAGAAAACGGACAAGGCGCTGCATTTGATGGGACTGGTTTCCGATGGCCAGGTGCATTCGTCGTTAGATCATCTCTACGCGCTGCTCGGCATGGCCCGGTTGAAGGGACTTGAGCGCGTCTACATCCATTGTTTTCTCGATGGCCGTGACACGCCGCCGGCTTCCGCCGATGTTTACGTCGCGGCATTGCAGCGACGGATTGAGGAGATCGGTTGTGGCCAAATCGCAACTCTGGTGGGGCGTTATTATGCGATGGACCGTGACAAACGATGGGAAAGAACCAAACGAGCTTACGACCTTTTGGTAAACGCCGGCGGAGAACGCGCGGTAGATCCGTTGAGCGCCATTCGGCATTCATACGAGCGCGGCATAACGGATGAATTTGTCGAGCCATTTGTGATCACTGACGCGAATGCCGAACCGGTGGCCCGAATCCAGGAGGGCGACTCCGTAATCTTTTTTAACTTTCGGCCTGACCGCGCTCGTCAACTGACGCGCGCACTCGCCGTCCCGGGCTTCAAAGAGTTTCCGATCCCTGGCAGACCGGAGATCGAATTCGTGTGCTTCACTCTGTACGATCGAACATTTTCCTTGAGCGTGGCGTTTCAACCGCAAGAACATGAGAACGTCCTGGCGCAGGTATGGGCCGATAAGCGGGTGCGAAACTATCGGCTGGCCGAGACTGAGAAGTACGCGCACGTCACTTATTTTTTTAATGGCGGAGTAGAAAAAGAATATCCTTCCGAACGGAGGCTGCTGGTGCCTTCACAGAAGATTGCTACTTATGATTTGCGGCCTGAGATGTCAGCCTTTAAAGTGACTGAGAAGATACTCAGTGAAATCCGGAATAATGAAACCGATGTCTTCGTCATAAACTTTGCTAACCCCGATATGGTGGGGCACACAGGCAAACTCGACAAAACGATTGAGGCCTGCGAGTACGTGGATACTTGTGTTGGCTGGATAACTAAGGCTATGCGGCAGGTACGAGGCATCACCCTAATCACCGCGGACCATGGAAACGCCGAGCAGATGATCAATGTGGAAACGGGTCAGCCTCATACGGCCCACACCACCAACCCCGTGCCGTTTCATTTGATTGATGAAGAGTCGCGCGGCGTGAAACTCCGCGAAGGCGGAGCGCTCGAGGATGTGGCGCCGACGATTCTGGGTTTGTTGAGTATTGAGCAGCCGAATGAGATGACCGGGCGAGACCTGCGGAACACTTGAAGGACCTTGGGACGATACAAATCGTTTAGCCGCGGATTTCGCGGAATAACGCGGATCAGAAGAAAACAAAATGGCCAAATCAACCCTGAAAAAGAGCCCAGAGAGGCAGTGATAAAACCAGAAGGTGTGAATCATGATCACTGTCAACGAGCCGAGTTAATCTCATTTTTCAGATCCGTGTCATCCGCATTAATCCGCGGCAGAATTCCGCTTTTGGTAACAGCAAGGCTGATAAGAATTGAGCTTCGATCCGCGCAACATCCTGGTGATTGATTTTGGCCAGCTTGGCGATGTAGTGCTAAGTCTGCCCGCGTTGCGCGCCATCCGCGAGCGTTTTCCCAAAGCCCAAATCACAGTAGCTGTCGGTAAGCCTGGAGCTGAGGTGATTGCGCTTTCGGGTTATGCCGATTCGACCCTGGTAGTTGATCGGGTAGCTTTGCGTGATGACTTTAAACCTCTCTCGATCGTTCGAGTTTTCAAACTCGTCACGGCGGTCCGAAAGAGGAAGTTTGATTTTGTCATTGATCTCCATAGCCTATCCGAGACTAACTTGCTTGGGTTCTTGTCAGGCGCGCCCCATCGGCTCTATTCGCGCCGCCCGACGCGTTCACTGGATTTCCTATCGAACTTCAGGCCGCGGCCGCCCGTCGAAGTCGATCATCGCCGGAGACACTTGATCGATCGCTACCTGGATGTGCTGATTCCGTTAGGGGTGAAGAACGCACCGCGTTTACCGATCCTCAAAACCAGGCCGGCAGACGATACGGCCGTAGATCGGATCTTAAAGGCATCTAAAGCCGACGCCGGAACGCCGCTGATCGGGCTATTTCCGGGGGCGGGTCATCCCAGCCGGCGTTGGCCGCTCGAGCGGTTTGCTGAATTGGCTGACTTCCTGGTGAGAAATGATCGGGTCAGAATTCTGGTTTTTCTTGGTCCAGAAGAACGTGCTTTTGTCGAACCGATTAAACGGCAGTTTCCACCCGCTACTGTGATCCTGGACAAACTTACAATTTCGCAGGTGGCGGCGGCCCAGGCTCGGCTGGCGGTTTTTGTCACCAACGATACTGGACCCATGCACTTGGCGTCGGCCGTAGGAGCACCAGTCGTACTGTTGCTGGATAAACGCGCCCCAAAGAGTTACTTGCCTCAAGGTGATCGCCATCGAATCATCTACAGCAGCGAGATTGAGTCAATTGCGGTTGAAGAAGTCTATGCCGCGGCGCGCTCGGTATTGGCCGAGAGTCGTTCCGCATCACTGTTCGCGAGTTAACAGCCGAGTCAGCACTTTTTTTGCGCCGGATTTTTTCAGGATCTCCGGCATAGCCTCTGATGTAAATGGTTTTGAGATGGAACTCTGAAATGCAAGGCAATTCAACTTTAAGAAAGCGCCTCCAATCAAGAGCCGTGTTAGGCGCGGCGATGCTGTTTTTCAGTCTTCTGCTCTTCAAGTCTCTAATCGGTGGGCGTCCCAGGTTGGAACAAGGTAAGATTGAGGCAGCGTCGCTCACCGCCCCGGAAAGAAAGACCGTCTCTACTGGCGCCTCAGAATCGTTGGCTCAACTCATAGATGGCGCCATCAACAACAGCAGACTTGCTTCGGCTCGTTGGGGCATTTCCGTAATTTCCCTCGATGACGGACGGAGAGTCTATGGGCGCAATGCAGAGGGCTTATTTACCCCAGCCTCGAACATGAAGATTTATACAACCGCGGTGGCATTGGATCTTCTGGGCGCTGACTACCGTTGGCGAACTTCTGTTTACGCAACTACTCAACCGGATGCGAACGGAACAATTGCCGGTGACCTGGTACTGTATGGACGAGGAGCACCCGACCTGGTCGCACTGCCAGGAAAGGAAAACTCTGGATCGCTGGTTCAACTTGCGAATGATCTCTATAGCCGCGGTGTTCGTCGCGTTACCGGCAATGTGATCGGAGATGAGAGTTATTTCCGGGGCCAGCCACTGGGAGACGGTTGGCCGTGGACGGATGTCCAGTGGTACTTCGGCGCCGAAGCTAGCGCGCTATCGATAAACAAGAATGAAATCGATATCAACATCCTGCCGCCAAACAAGAGCGGTGCGCCGCCGCAGGTCCGGATACAACCTGCCGACAAATATGTTTCAGTGCAAAACAACATGCTCACAGTAAGGGGCGGCGAGCGGATGACCATCGGAATACACCGCGGTCTTTCCGATAATGCGGTTCGAGTTTGGGGGGAGTTTCCCGCCGATGGCAAAGGGTACGGCGCCCGTCTGGCTGTTCATAACCCAGCGCTTTGGGCCGCAAGCCTGTTTCATGAGTCACTTCGAGACCGTGGCATCGCGGTTGATGGAGTAGCAGCAGCCAGAGATTCACGCCAGCCGCCGAGCAAACGCTTCGATCCATCCACATTTACCGAGTTGGCGTTTATCTCCAGCGAACCGCTGAGCGAAATCGTCAGGGCCACAAACAAAGCGAGCCTTAATCTGTATGCGGAGTTGCTTCTCCGCACGCTCGGGAGAGAGCGCGGCGTTATGCTATCCACTCCGGAGCCCCCGGGACGAGAGCGAGGAGATGACGAAGCCGGTTTGGCTCTAATTCGACTCTGGCTGTCACGAGCCCGGATCTCGACTGAGGGACTTGCTTTTCATGATGGCTCGGGACTCTCACGGCTCAACCTGGTCACGCCGGAATCTATTTCCCGGCTCCTGGTTTCGTTATCAAAGTCCGCTTCGGGCACTTCGTTTCGTCAGTCCTTGCCCGTTTCAGGCCGTGATGGAACTTTGGGAGGCCGCCTGAGCGAGATCACTGATCGGGTCGCAGCCAAAACCGGCTCACTTACATACCACTCCTCGCTTTCCGGTTATGTTACCAGTGGCAGCGGGCAGATTTGGGCTTTTTCCATCATTTGCAATGACCACACGACCGCTGCCAGCGCAAACAGAGTGATCGACCAAATCGTGACGATTCTTGCCACTCACTCACCTCCAACAAGCTAAAAAAGCCCGCTTTCAAGCCAAAATCAGCCATGTTTGCGCTAGACAAACGCCGTTTAAACCGCTATCATGCCGTCGTGTTCGCGGGTGTTCGTTCGCGGGTACTCGCAACTGGACCCGACTGATCCAGAAAACAGTCTCAGCCGCCATTTGAAGGTTCCTACTTGTCCCGCCCCTCGCAATCAGGAGCGAAGAGAAAAATATGTTGAATCGAATTAGCGCTGCCGCCGTTGCCCTTCTGGCGACTCTCGTTTTTGTTGCACCGAACTCCAACAGCCTTGCACAGTCGAAACTTACGGCAAATTCCAGTGGTTTTCAGCCGAGCAGCGATTCGGTTGAAAGTGATCGCATTAAAGATGGACTGGTTGGCCCCGTTCGAAGAGTTCGCACTGAGATTGTCAAACTCACCACCGTCGACAATAAACTCGTCGAGAGCAAACGCTCGCTCCTCGAAATCGTTGCCTACGACATCAAGGGTAATAAGACTGAAAACCAGTATTTTCCGGTAGTCGGCGCCGCTCTTACCGGGAAGGAAGTTTATAAATACGACGACAAGGGCAACATCAGTGAAATGACGCTGCTCAATAACGACGGTTCATTGTTGAGCAGGGAAACTTACAAGTACGAGTTTGATTTCGCCGGCAACTGGAACAAGATGACCACCTCTGTTGCGGTAATTGACGGAGGAAGGTTGAGCTTCGAGCCTACGGAAGTGACATATCGTTCGATTATGTACTACCTGGATGACAACATAGTGAAGATGGCGCAAGCAGGCCAGTCCAAAACGGCAGCTACGTCAGCCTCAAGCTCACCAACCACGACCAGGCTGAATCCGGAACCAGAGGCACAACCGTCAAATGAACAGCTTGCGAATAAGGCTCCGGCGCAGAGGCAAAAATCTGCCGCACAATCACTTCCGTCAGCTTCGATAGTACCGGGAAAAGTAAACGTTACGAACTCGGCCGAGCTAAAGAGCGTGAGTACGGATTTATCAACCAAAGGTCCAATTCCTGGCCTTGATTCAGAGCCCCCGCCAAGCCCGGCTCTAAATCCTTCGGCTGTCGCGCCAAAGCCAATTCTTAAGCCGGTCTCTGGTGGGGTTCTGAACGGGGTCGCGCTTACGTTGCCAACCCCTGCCTATCCGGATACTGCAAGGCGAATGAGAATATCGGGTTTGGTGGCGGTGGAAGTTGTAATAGACGAGAGCGGAAAAGTGATCTCCGCGCACGCCAGCAACGGTCCTGCGGCCCTGAGGGAAGCAGCCGTCCAGGCCGCACTGAGAGCGCGGTTCTCACCAACCAAATTATCAGGCCAGCCTCTGAAAGTATCTGGCGTCATCAACTATAAGTTTGCTCTCTCCAACTGATCTTTTTGGCGCCTAAGCAAGCTGAGGCGTCAACGGTGTTATCCCCCAGAAAATCTCTTCCTGATTAGAGGAGTAATTCTCATGGCATTGACGGGACACCTCAGTGATCTTTCGCTCTCGGAGCTCATTGAGTTTTTTTGCAACCAACGTAAGTCTGGACGGCTTAAAGTTCTCTATCCACAAGGACCCGGGTACTTCTACCTACAAAGTGGCTCCGTGGTAGATGCCCGCATTGGCGTAGCGCGCGGTATTGACGCGGTCTATTACGCGTTGACCCTGCCGAATGCGAAGTTCGAATTCAACGGTTCCGTGGACACTTTGGAACGCACCATTAATCAACCTTGGACTCAGGTGGTGCTCGAAGGTTTGCGTCGACTGGACGAAGGTGTTACGCCGCCCGAAGCCTTTCCGGAGGATTATCAACCCGAACCAACGGAACCAGAATTCGGTGATGGGGAAAAGACCGCTGAGACCGACCTGATGTCGCCCGCCCCAGGTTTTCTTTCTTTCATTGGAAAGGAATCGATCTCAAAACGAAGACCATTGTTTGCCGTTGCTGTAGTAGTTGCTGTTCTAGGGAGCGTCGCGGCTGTCGGTGTCCCCGCGGGCTGGTACAGCCGGCCGAAGGCCTCAGCGGCCGTAAGCTTGCCGGTAAAGGTTCCCGCTGTAGCTGACGCCCCTTCCACCTCAACGGATACGCCGGCTGTGAGTTCGGAAGCGAGCGCTGCTCCGAGCGACGCAGCGGCCGAACAAGCGGCGAAACGGCAGCGCGAAAGAGAGCGGGCAAAACGGGAAGAGAAAGCCGCAGCGGCCAACCAGTCCGGAGCGCTATCGCCTGACACTTCGACCGCGCCCCCGGTAGTAGAAAACAAAGGGGCAAAGAAGGTTGCTGTTACTGTAACTTATGATGAGTCGGGTAGAGTGATTCAAGCTACTGGCGGCGATCCGTCGGCGATACGCAT
>Ga0187893_10004605_pt1 | contig 25976 bp, 30 predicted proteins | sample MA1701074metaG_FD_139574 | JGI IMG/M metagenome (GOLD analysis project Ga0187893, IMG submission 139574) | White microbial mat communities from a basaltic lava cave in the Kipuka Kanohina Cave System on the Island of Hawaii, USA - MA170107-4 metaG ... | reverse complement strand
GGCGCGATCGCCCGCGAAGAAGTACTGCCGGAAGTACTCGCCGAGGTTCTCGAAGAAGAAGCGCAGCCGGCCGACGACCGGAAAATTGCGCAGCACCGTGTGCTTCTTCTGGGTGATGTCGTGGACGATAAGGACGAGGAGCCCGCCCACCAGCACGATCCCGAGTATCGTTCCGATGCCGTATGACACTACGCCGAGCATCCCGTCCATCCCGTATCCTCGATGCGCTAGAATCGCCGCACGGTTTCCCGGCAACTATAGATCAATCCGGTGGACTTGACATCCGAGATCGAGCGCAACGTGCGCGCCGCGCTGGCCGAAGACGTGGGCGGCGGCGATCTCACCGCGCCCCTGATCCCTTCCGGCAAGCGTGTGCGTGCGGTCGTGCTGTGCCGTCAAGACGCCGTCGTCTGCGGGCAACCATGGTTCGAGCGCACCCTGCGGGAGCTCGATGCCGCGGTGCGGATCGCGTGGGACGTGCCGGAGGGCGCGGCCGTCGCGGCCGGCGCGCGTGTCTGCTCGGTCCAGGGCGAGGCGCGCGCGCTCCTCGCCGCCGAGCGCGTGGCGCTCAACTTTCTGCAGACCCTGTCGGGCGTGGCGACCCTAACGCGGCGCCATGTCGAGGCCGTCGCCGGTACGCGGGCGAAAATAGTGGACACCCGCAAGACATTGCCGGGACTGCGCCTCGCCCAGAAGTACGCGGTGCGCGTCGGCGGCGGGTCCAATCACCGCATGGGGCTCTACGACGCGATGCTGATCAAGGAGAACCACATCGCCGCGGCGGGCGGGATCCGGCAGGCCGTCACGCACGCACGCAAGCTCGAGCGCAGGGGCGACTGGATCCAGGTCGAGGTCGAGAACCTCGGTCACCTGAAGGAAGCCCTGGATGCCGGCGCCACCATGATCCTGCTCGACAACATGGACATCGCGCGCATGCGCGAAGCGGTGAACATTGCGGGCGGCCGCGCCGAGCTCGAGGCTTCCGGTGGCATTACCCTGGACAATGTCCGCGCCATCGCCGAGACCGGCGTGCACCGCATCTCGGTCGGCGCGCTCACCAAGGACGTCAAGGCAGCGGATTTCTCGATGCGATTCGAGTGAAACTCACGCCGCGTGTTGAACGGCGGTAATCCCGTCCGTTCGAACACGCGCGGCCTCGGAAAGGCTTGCGGCAAGTGTGGAGCGATTTCGCGTCGGCCGCCTGCGCGCCTCAGCGGTCGCATCCCCAAGAAAACTGGGGCCCCTGCTCCACGCTTCGGCCTGCGCCAAACCGGCGCGGAGCGTCCGGATTTAACGGGTCTTCGTCGTCGGCCCTACCCTATAGAACACGTTGCGGTAGTCGAAGCCGTCCTTCTTGCCGAAATACCCGCTGCGCCCCGGGTCGTAGCTCGGGCAGATCTTGCCGGTGATCCGGTCCTCGTCGTAATCCGTCTGCTTGGCCACCAAGCCGTCCCGGTTCACGAACGATGCGTTGTATACGCTTTGGCCGCTGAGACGGCCCTTTCTTACCACGACATCCACACGCACCGTGTCGTGGGTCAGGTCATTGAACACCGCTCCTGGAAACCAGTCGGTGAACACGCGCTGCAGACGCTTGAGCTCGAGCTGGCTGAGGTCGTAACCGTCAGCCACGCGGGTGCGCAACACGATGCGTCTTTCGATCTCCTGTCCGGTCTGAGCCATGTTTGCGGATGCTGCCTCGCGGCGGCCCGGCGCGTCAAGGTGGCCATCGGTCGCCAGCAGGCGACACCAATCGGCGTAGTCCGCGGGGGCGTCTCGGCCGGCGGCTCGATTTTCTTTGTTGTTCGCGCCCTTGCGGCTAGGTCTGGAGGCGCTGGCGTATGACCCGCTCGATCGCCTTGAGGTCCGCGTCCACCGTCATCGGCTCCGCGCTCCGCGCAATGGCGGCATCGGGATCCTTCAGGCCGTGACCGGTCAGCGTGCAGACGATGGTGGCGCCCTCGCCGATCTTTCCGAGCTCGAGGTCCTTCAGGACGCCGGCGAGCGCGATGGCGGAGGCCGGCTCGCAGAACAGGCCTTCGGCCTGCGCCAGCATCTTCTGTACGTGCAGGATCTCCTCGTCGGTGCATTCGGCAAACCAGCCGCCGGACTCACGCCCCGCCGCCACCGCCTGCTGCCACGACACCGGATTGCCGATGCGGATCGCCGTGGCCACGGTCTCGGGGTTCTCGACCGGCCGGCCGCGCACGATCGGCGCGGCGCCCGAAGCCTGGTAGCCCAGCATGATCGGCCGGCGCTCCGCGAGCTTCTGCCTGCGGTAACTGCGCATTCCGTCCGTGCGCTTCAGTGCCGCGGTGTCCGCGTCCGCCGCCTCCGAGTAGCCGATCCAGTGCGCGGTGATATTGCCGGCATTGCCGACCGGCAGCGCGTGATAGTCGGGTGCGTCGCCCAGCGCCTCGATCACCTCGAAGGCAACGGTCTTCTGCCCCTGGATGCGGTAGGGATTGATCGAGTTGACGATTCTCACCGGAAGCGACGCGGCGATTTCCTGAACGAGCCGCATGCCCTCGTCGAAATTGCCGCGGATCTGGATCACGACCGAGCCGTGCATCATCGCCTGGGCGAGCTTGCCGAGCGCGATCTTGCCCTCGGGGATCAGCACGAAGCAGGCGATGCCGGCGCGTGCGGCGTAGGCCGCGGCGGACGCCGACGTGTTGCCGGTGGACGCGCAGATGATCGCGCGCGCGCCCTCCTCGACCGCCTGCGTGACCGCCATCGTCATGCCGCGGTCCTTGAACGAGCCGGTGGGATTCGCGCCCTCGAACTTGGCGTAAATGCCGACCTTCCTGCGCACCAGCGCCGGCAGGTTCGTCAGCTCGATCAGCGGCGTCGCGCCTTCGTTGAGCGAGACGGCGCGCGTGGCCGCCGCCACCGGGAGGCGTTCGCGGTACTTGTCAATCAGCCCGGTATACATAGTTTCGAGTTTCAAGTTGCGAGTTTCGAGTTCACCAGTGTGGGGCCGCCGGGTTGAGAACCCGACTCGAAACCGGAAACTCGGAACTGGAAACTGTCAGTTGAGCTCTTCGAGCCGGATGCGGACCACGTTGCCGACGACGACCGGCAGCTTCTCGATCTTCGAGATTGCGGCATCCACGTTCTTCTCGACGGTCATGTGGGTGAGCATGATGATGTCCACCTCGACCTCGCCCAAACGCGGCTCCTTCTGCACCATCGCCTCGATCGAGATCCGCAGGTCCGCCAGGATGCGCGTGATGTCGGCCAGCACGCCGGGCTTGTCCTGCACCTTCATCCGCAGGTAGCAGCGTGTCTCCACCTCGCCCATCGGCAGGATCGGCGTGTCCGCGAGCCGCCCGGGCTGGAAGGCGAGATGCGGCACCCGGTGCTCGGGGTCGGCAGTCAGCATGCGCCCGACGTCGACGAGGTCGGCGACCACGGCGGATGCGGTCGGCTCCGCGCCCGCGCCGGCGCCGTAGTACATCGTCTGGCCAACGGCGTCGCCCTTCACCAGGATCGCGTTCATCACCCCTTCCACGCTGGCGATGAGGCGCCGCGCGGGGACGAGCGTCGGGTGCACCCGCAGCTCGATGCCCTTGCCCCGCCGCCGGGTGATGCCGAGCAGCTTGATGCGGTAGCCGAGTTCTTCCGCGTAGCGGATGTCCTCGCGCGTGAGCCGGGTAATGCCCTCGACATAGGCGGACTCGAACCGCATCGGGATGCCGAAGCCGATCGCCGCCATGATGGTCGTCTTGTGCGCGGCGTCCACGCCCTCGATGTCGAAGGTGGGGTCGGCCTCGGCGTAGCCGCGCCGCTGCGCCTCCTTCAACACGTCCTCGAAGCTCGCCCCGCGCTCGCGCATCTCCGACAGGATGAAGTTGCAGGTGCCGTTGACGATGCCCGCGATCCACTCGATCCGGTTGGCGCTCAAGCCTTCACGCAGCGACTTGATGATGGGGATTCCGCCGCCGACCGCCGCCTCGAACGCGACCATGACGTCCTTCTTCTGCGCCGCGGCGAAAATCTCGTTGCCGTGGCGGGCCAGCAGCGCCTTGTTGGCCGTGACGATGTGCTTGCCGGCGGTGATGGCCTTGAGTATGAGCTCCTTGGCGACGGTCGTTCCGCCGATCAACTCCACGACGATGTCGATGTCGGGATGGTTCACCACCTCCATCGCGTCGGCGGTCACCGTCACGCGCCCCGCGACGATGCGGCGGGCCTTGTCCACTTCCTTGTCGGCGACCATCTTCATGGTGAGATCGCAGCCGGCCCGGCGCGAAATCTCCTCGCGGTTGCGGTCGAGCACCGTGAACGTGCCCCCGCCCACGGTGCCGATGCCGAGCAGGCCGATGTTGATCGGCTTCATGCGCCGTCCTTCCTGAACATATCCTTGATCCCGCGCAGCGCCTGGCGCGTGCGGGCCTCGTTCTCGATCAGGGCAAACCGCACGTGGCCGTCGCCGTACTGCCCGAAGCCGATGCCGGGCGCCACCGCGATCCTGGCCTCCGCCAGCAGCTTCTTGGAAAACTCGAGCGATCCGAGCTTGCGGTACGGCTCGGGAATCGGCGCCCAGACGTACATCGTCGCTTTCGGCACCTCGACGTTCCAGCCCATCGCCCGCATGCCGCTGCACAGCACGTCGCGCCGCCCCTGGTAGACCCTGCGCACGGTCTCCACGCAATCCTGCGGACCTTCCAGGGCGATGATGGAGGCCACCTGGATGGGAGTGAAGGTGCCGTAATCGTGATAGCTCTTCATGCGCGCGAGCGCCGTGACGAGCTCCCGGTTGCCGACCATGTAGCCCACGCGCCAGCCCGCCATGTTGTAGCTCTTCGACATGGTGAAGAACTCGACCGCGATCTCGCGTGCGCCGGGCACCTGCAGGATCGAAGGCGCCTTGTAGCCGTCGAAGACGATGTCCGCGTACGCAAGATCGTGAACTACGTACACGTGATGCTCCCGCGCGAGCGCGACGAGCCGCTCGAAGAACGGCAGGTCCACGCACTGCGTCGTCGGATTGCTGGGAAAATTGACGATCAGCATCTTGGGCTTGGGATACGTGTCCCTAAACGCCCGCTCGACCGCCTCGAAAAAATCGCCCTCCGGCGTCATCGGCACGTGCCGGATGTCGGCGCCGGAGATGACCGGCCCGTAGATATGGATCGGGTAGCTCGGGTTGGGCACCAGCACGGTGTCGCCGGTGTCGAGGGCGGCGAGCGCGAGGTGCGCGATGCCTTCCTTCGAGCCGATGGTGACGATCGCCTCGGAATCCGGATCGAGCTCGACGCCGTAGCGCACCCGGTACCAGTTGCAGATCGCGCGCCGCAGCCGCACGATGCCCTTCGACACGGAATAGCGATGGGTGTCGGGCCGCCGCACGGTCTCGATCAACTTGTCCACGATGTGCCGCGGCGTGGGCTGATCGGGATTGCCCATGCTGAAGTCGATGATGTCCTCGCCCCGCCGGCGCGCGGCGAGCTTCAACTCGCCGGTGACGTTAAAGACGTACGGCGGAAGGCGCTTTATTCGCGCAAACTCTTCCATGAGCGCAGCGTGCTGGAGCGCAAAAGCGTGTTATTCTAGCGGAGCGAGTAACCTTAAGCAAATCAGTGGCTTATGAAATTGCACCTGGCCCGGGACGCCGGCCTGCAGTTGTTCTCCGGCTACGGCGCGGGTTTCGTCGCGGTCAACAACGTGCGCTACGAGACGGGCGTCGTCGTGAGCCCGAATGCGGTCAGCGTGTGGAACGTGCGGGAATTTGAAGCGTTGACGGCGGCGGACTTCGGATTCATCGCAACGCTGCAGCCCGAGATCATGATCCTCGGAACCGGCGCGGCACAGCGCTTTTTGGGGAAGGAGCTCGCGCGCGCGCTCGCCGCAACCGGAGTGGGTGTTGAGGTCATGGACAGCCGCGCCGCGTGCCGGACCTACAACATTCTCGCGACCGAAGGCCGCAGGGTCGTGGCGGCGATATTGACGGCCTAGCTCCGCTCCTGCTCTCCGGATTCCCGGCGCCTACAGGTCCCCGAGCACCTTGATGTGCGCCGCGACGCTCCGCCCCAGGGCGCTCAGCGCGTAGCCGCCTTCCAGCACCGATACGATGCGTCCCGCGGCCGACCGCCGGGCGACCTCCGTGATTTGCCCCGTTACCCACGCGTAGTCCGCTTCCACGAGGTTCAGCATGGCCATGTCGTCTTCCCGGTGCGCGTCGAAGCCGGCTGAAACGAACAGCATCTCCGGCTCGAACGCGCGAAGCGCGGGCAGCCAGAACCGTTCCACCGCCGCGCGAAATTCGGCGCCGCCGCTGTAGGCCGCGAGCGGAACGTTCACCATGCGCTCCGAGCGCCCATCCACTCCGCTGTACGGGTAGAACGGATGCTGGAACGTCGACACCATCAGGACGCGCGGATCGTCCCGGAAGACCTCTTCCGTGCCGTTGCCGTGGTGGACGTCGAAATCCACGATGGCAACCCGCTTCAGCCCGTGGCCCTCGAGCGCATGTGCAGCGGCCACCGCGACGTTGTTGAACAGGCAGAAACCCATGGCGCGGGCGCGCTCGGCGTGGTGCCCTGGCGGCCGCACCGAGCAGAACGCAGCTTCCGCCTCCCCGCGCAGCACCTGGTCGGTCGCCAGCACCGCCGCGCCCGCCGCGCGCAGCGCCGCTTTGAGGCTATGGGGGTTCATCGCGGTATCGGGATCGAGGGCCACCAGCCCTCTCCTGGGTGCGGCGTCCTCGAGCGCCATGATGTACGCCGGCGCGTGGACGCGCTCGAGCTGGGAGCGGCTTGCGAGCGGCGCCTCCACGTGCGCCAGAAAATTGCCGAGACCCGATGCCACCAGTTGATCGTCGATCGCGGCAAGCCGCGCCGGGCACTCGGGGTGGTGCGCGCCCATGTCGTGCAGCCGGCAGTCGGAGTGGCTGATGAAGGCGACCGTCATCGAATATCGATTATGCTCCGATTGTGCAACCCTACCCTTCGCATCTTGTCCAACGGCTGACGCTCGCCGACGGCACGGTGGTCACGTTCCGCCCCATACGGCCCGAAGACGCGGGCATCGAGCAGGAGTTCGTGCGCAACCTGTCCCATGAATCGCGCTACTTTCGATTCCGCGATGCCGTGCGCGAACTGTCGCCCCGGATGCTGGAGCAGTTGACGCGCCTGGACTATGACCGGCACCTGGCGCTGATCGCGGTGACCACGCATGGCGGGCGCGAGATCCAGATCGGCGTCGCACGCTACGTCGTCGACGCCGACCGCAGCCGCTGCGAGTTCGCGATCGCGGTGGCCGACGACTGGCAGCGCAAGGGGCTCGGCTCGCGCCTCATGCAGGCGCTGGTCGCCGCCGCCCGTGCCGCGGGCATAGGCGAAATGTACGGGGAAGTCCTGGCAAGCAACCGGGAGATGCTCGAGTTCGCGGCGAGGCTCGGGTTCCAGGCGCGCGTCGATGAGCGCGATCCGGGCGTCCTGCGAGTGCGAAAGACCATCGGGAATTCGCCATCCCCGAGCCGGCAGCCGTGAGCCGACAGGGCGCGCGTGAGAAACCGCACATTGCCGCTCCCGGATCGCCCGCCGCGGTGCCGCCGTTACTGGCCAGTCGTCATCCTGTTGTGGCACACTCGGCCGGATGAATGACTTTCCCCAGCACGCCGTGATGTCGAGGCAGCTCGACCGGGTCATTGACCAGGTCGGGGGTATCATCCTCGGCAAGGAGCGCCAGATCCGGCTCGCGATCGCCTGCCTGCTCGCGCGCGGACACCTTCTGATCGAGGACATCCCCGGAGTCGGCAAGACCATGATGGCGCACGCCCTCGCGGCCTCGCTCGGGATGGGCTTCCAGCGCATCCAGTTCACCAGCGACCTGCTGCCCGCCGACATCATCGGCGTCTCCATCTACAATCGGGACACCGGCGGCTTCCAGTTCCACTCGGGACCGATCTTCAGCCAGGTCGTGCTGGCCGACGAGGTCAACCGCGCGACGCCCAAGGCGCAGAGCGCGCTCCTCGAGGCGATGGAGGAGCACCAGGTCACGACGGAGGGCGAGACGCGGCGCCTGCCCGAGCCGTTCTTCGTGATCGCGACGCAGAACCCCTCCTACCAGATCGGCACGTTCCCGCTGCCGGAATCCCAGCTCGACCGCTTTTTGATGCGCATCCAGTTGGGCTATCCGGACAGCGAGGCCGAGCGCGCGCTGCTGCAGGGGGAGAACCGCCGCGACCTGCTGGCAACGCTCAAGCCTGCCATGTCGCCGCAGGAGCTGATGGTCCTCCAGCACCGCGCGCAGCAGATCCACACCTCGAGCGCCCTCTACGACTATGTCCAGGCGCTTACCGATCATACCCGCCGCGTCGCCGATTACGTCAACGGCCTGTCCCCGCGCGCGGCGCTCGCGCTCCTGCACGCCGCCCGCGCCTGGGCGCTGATGGCAGGGCGCCTGCACGTGCTGCCGGAGGACGTGCAGGCGGTGCTCCCCGCCGTGGTCGGCCACCGCCTCGTTCCCGCCGGCGAGGTCACCCACGCCAACGGCGCCGATGTCGCGGGGCACCTGATCAAGCAGGTCGTCATTCCGTAAGTTTTCGATGTACGCGGCGCTCCGGAACCGCTTCTACACCTGGATCTTCCAGTGGCGCGGGCCCGAGGCCGGCGCCATCGTGCTGGGTCAGCGCCGGATATTCATCCTGCCGACGCCCCTGGGACTGGTATTCGCCGTGGTGCTGCTGGTCATGCTTGCCGGCTCGATCAACTACGCGCTCGGGCTCGGCTTCGTCCTCACCTTCCTGCTCGGCGCCCTCGGCGTGAACGCCATGGTCCACACGTTCCGCAACCTCGCGAACCTGCGGATCACGGGCGGACGCGCGCGACCGGTGTTCGCCGGGGACACCGCGCTGTTCACCATTCATCTCGAAAACGAGGGGGACACCGACCGCTACGCCATCGGCGTCACCCACGACCGCAAGCAGGCGTCCTTCGTGGACGTGATGGCGCGCAGCACGGTGCCTGCGACTGCCGGGGTCGCCGCGCCCCGCCGCGGCGTCCTGCGTTCGGGGCGGCTGACCCTTTTCACCCGCTTTCCGCTCGGTCTGTACTACGCCTGGGCCTACGTGGACCCGGACTTGCGCTGCATCGTCTATCCCCGGCCCGCCCCGGCTGGACTGCCAATGCCGCCCGCGATATCCACCGCGGGCGCGGGCACCGAGCGTGGTCATGGCCAGGAGGATTTTGCGGGCCTGCGCCAGTATCACCTGGGCGATTCCCCGCGCCATATCGCGTGGAAGGCGGCCGCACGTGACCAGGGCCTGCTCACCAAGCAATTTACCGGGCGCGCCGAGACCGAGCTGTGGCTCGAATGGGCACAGCTGCCGCCGCAGATGGGGGTCGAGGAGCGGCTGTCGCACCTGGCGCGCTGGGTCCTCGACGCGCACGCCGCCGGGCTCGCCTACGGCCTGCGCGTGCCCGGCACCTCGGTGGACCCGGCGGCGGGAGAAGCACAGCGTGAACGCTGCCTCGAGGCGCTGGCCCTCTTCGAGCACCCATGACCAACCCCAAACAGCCGATTGCCTGGCACCACGTGCGCTGGCTGCTCGCCTCGCTCTTGCTGGTGGCGGCGCCGCACGCCCTCCACATGCCCGGCTGGAGCGTCGCCCTGATAGTGATGCTTGCCGCCTGGCGTGCTTATGTCGGTTACGCGCGCCATGCGCTGCCCAAACGCTGGCTGCTGCTGATGATCGCACTCACCGCCTCCGTCGGCGTCTTCCTCAGCTTCCGGACCCTTTTCGGGCGCGACGCCGGCGTGACCCTGCTGGTGATCATGCTCGGACTGAAGCTGCTTGAGACCGGCACGCAGCGTGACGCGATGCTCCTGAGCTTCCTCGGCTACTTCCTGGTGATCACCAATTTCCTGTATTCGCAGACCATCGGCACCGGGCTCTACATGCTCGCGTGCACCGTATTCGTGACCGCAACCATGATCACCCTCAATTTCGCGGCAACGGAGCCGCCCTTCCGGTCACAGCTGCGCACTGCCGGCATGCTGCTCGCGCAGTCCGTTCCGTTGATGCTGGTGCTCTTTCTCCTGTTCCCCCGTGTACCGGGCCCGCTATGGGGCCTGCCGCGCGACGCGTTTGCGGGCGTGAGCGGCCTCTCCGACACCATGACGCCGGGCAGCCTTTCCAGCCTCGTGCTGTCGGACGCGGTGGCATTCCGGGTGCGGTTCGACTCCCAGATTCCCCGGGCCAAGGATCTCTACTGGCGCGGGCCGGTGATGTGGGATTTCGACGGCCGCACGTGGTCGGCGCAATTCTTCGTCTATACCGCCCACGGAATCGAGGCCGCAGGCGATCCGGTGGCCTACGAGGTAACGCTCGAGCCGCATAACCGGCGCTGGCTGTTCGCGCTCGATCTGCCCGCCGTGGTGCCGCCCCGCTCCGTCGTCGGCACCGATTATCAGCTCTACTCCGTCCAGCCGGTCAACAACCGCCTGCGCTACGACATGACCTCGTTTCTCAATGCCCGCTTCGGCGAGGTCGAAAATCGTTACGCGTTGCGCCGCGCGCTCCAGGTCCCGCAGCGGTCCAACCCCCGCGCGCAGGAGCTGGGACGCGCGCTGCGCCAGAAGCACGCCGACGACGAGGGCATCATCGCCGAAATGCTCGGCATGTTCCGCAGGAACTTCGTCTACACGCTCGAACCCCCGCTTCTCGGCGAGAACCCCGTGGATGAATTCCTGTTCTCCACCCGCAGCGGCTTCTGCGAGTACTACGCGTCCGCCTTCGCGGTCGTCATGCGGGCGGCGGGAATTCCTACCCGCATCGTGACCGGCTACCAGGGGGGCGAAGTCAACGCGCTGGGCAATTACCTGATCGTGCGCCAGGCCGATGCGCATGCCTGGACCGAGGTGTGGCTGGATAACCGGGGATGGGTGCGGGTCGATCCCACCTTCGCGGTCGCGCCGGTGCGCGTGGACACCGGCATCTCCGCGGCGGTGCCGCGCACCGATCCCCTGCCGCTGATGGTGCGCACGCCCTGGGAGTTCCTGCGCCAGGCGCGGCTCGCCTGGGACACCATGGCGAACGCATGGAACCAGTGGGTGCTCGGCTATACGCCGGAGCGCCAGCGCTCGCTGCTCGCGCACGCGGGACTGGACGATGCGACGTGGGAGAAGCTCAACGCGATCCTGCTCGTCGTCGCCGGGATTATCGTCGCCATGTTTACCGTGCTTGCGCTGCGCCGGTTGAAAACGCGCGCGCGGGACCCGGTGACGATCGCATACCGGAGGTTCTGCGACAAGCTGCGCCGCCGGGGCCTCCCGCGCGACGTCGCCGAGGGCCCGGTCGATTACGCGCACCGCGTCGAGCGGTTGCGGCCCGAGCTCACGCCCGCGGTCGAGGCCATCACGCGGCTCTATGTCGCCCTGCGCTACGGCGCGGAATCCGGCGCCGCCGCCCTGATCGAGTTGCAGCGTCGCGTGAGGCAATTTACCGCCTGAACGCGGGCTTACTGTTCCATGTTTCAGGTTTCAGGTTTCAGGTTTCAGGTTTGAATTTGAGACTTGGAACCTGAAACCTGGAACTGGATAATCAGGCGGGAGGCAAGAGTTTCATTGGGTCCACCGGCTTGCCGAGGCGCCGGATCTCGAAGTGCAGGCGCACCTGGTCGGCATCGGTCGAGCCCATCTCCGCGATCTTCTGGCCCTTCGCGACGTTCTGTCCTTCCTTCACCAGCAATTCGCTGTTGTGCGCGTACACGCTGAGGTAGGTGTTGTTGTGCTTGATTACGATGAGCTTGCCAAAGCCGCGGATGCCGGTGCCGCTGAAGATCACCCTGCCGGCGGCGCTGGCATGCACCGGTTGTCCCAGCTTGCCCGCGATGCGGATGCCTCTCTGATTGGCGCTGTCGCTGAAGGTGCCGACCAGCTTGCCGCTCGCCGGCCAGCCCCAGGCGACGTTTTCCTCCCCGTCCGGGCCGGACAGCGCGCGCGGTTCGTCCCGCAGTGACGGCTCGGGCTTGAGACTCGCCATCTGGGCGTAAGTCTGGTCGGTGTACGGCGCCCGCACCGCTCGCGGCTGCGACTTGATGCTGCCATCGCCCGCGGCAGCGGGGGCGACTTCGAGGGGCCGTCCCTGCACGACGGGCGCCGCCTTGAGGGGCACGGCCGTCGGCGCCGGAGCGGTTGCCGGCGGACTCAATCGCAACTGCTGGCCGATGCTGATGACGCTCGTGGCCGTAACCTCGTTCCACTGCGCGAGCTCCCGGTAATCGAGCCCGTAGTCGAGGGCGATGCTGTAGAGCGTGTCGCCTTTCCGCACGGTATGGAATTGCGGCCGCGCATCGGCCGGCCGCGGCAGGGGCACCGCGGTCGCCCCGGGCTTCGCCACGGCGGGCCGCGCTTCCGCGGAGCGATCGATGACCGGCGCACCGGTCTTCACGGCGCAGCCCGCGGCGACAACTGCAACGATCGCGCCCGGCAGGGCATGTTTCGATATGCGCAGATTCACGTTTTTCAGCCCACTCCAGATAGCAAGGGCACGAATACGACGGGATCCATCCGCCGTTCGACCGTGCCCGCGGCCGTGCGTTCGATGACAAACAGATGCTGCTCGTTCCTGCGTGCGATGGGCAAAACCATTCTACCACCCACGTTGAGCTGCTCGACCAGGGCTTCCGGGGCGCTCGGCGCGGCCGCGGTCAGGACGACGGCGTCAAACGGCGCAACCTCGGGCATGCCGGCGTTGCCGTCGCCGTGCCGGAGGTGAACGTTGGTCACGCCGGCCTCGCGCAGGTTCCTGCGGGCCTTCCGGATGAGGGCGGCAAGCCGCTCCATCGAATACACCTGCCGCGCGATCCGGCCGAGGACGGCGCTCTGATAGCCGCAGCCGGTGCCGATCTCCAGCACTCTTCCGAGGGCGCGGCCGTTGCGCGCCAGTTCCGTCATGCGCGCCACGGTGTGGGGGCTCGAGATGGTCTGCCCGAAGCCAAGCGGCAGCGCGTTGTCCTCGTAGGCGCGGCTCGCGAGCGCCTCGTCCACGAATATGTGGCGCGGCAGCTCCCCCATGACGGCCAGCACTATTTCGTCCCGGATGCCCTGCGCACGCAGCCGCTCGACCATGCGCATCCGCGTGCGCGCCGAGGTCATCCCGATGCCTGGGGCCTTCGCCATGCGTCACCGCCCGGTCCCGGGCGACGTCGAAGGGACGCCGCTCACTCGCCCGCGAGCCACACGCTCAATGCCTCGAGCTGGGAATAGCGGGTGAGGTCCATCTGCAGCGGCGTGATCGACACGCGCTGATTGGCAATCGCGTGGAAATCGGTGCCCGCCCCCGCGTCCTGCGCGCCGCCGGCCGCGCCGATCCAGTAGACCTTCTCCCCGCGCGGCGTGGTGGTCTTCACCACGGGCTCCGCCTTGTGGCGCTTGCCGAGACGGGTCACCTGGAAGCCGCGGAGCTCCGCATAATCGACATCGGGCACGTTGACGTTGAGCAGGAACGGTTCGCTCGGCGATTGCCGCTGGAGCCGGGTTACGAGCTCCACTGCGACGCGCCCTGCCGTCCGGAAATGGCCAGCGCTGTCGGTCACCAGCGAGATCGCGATCGACGGAATGCCCAGGAGATAGCCTTCGGTCGCGGCTGCGACGGTGCCGGAGTAGATCGTGTCGTCGCCCATGTTCGCGCCGTGATTGATGCCGGAGATCACGATGTCCGGGAGCTGCTTCAGGAGCCCCGTCACCGCCAGATGCACGCAGTCGGTGGGCGTGCCGTTGACGTAGTGGACGCGGCCCTGGGCCCGGCGCACCGTCAGCGGCCGGTCGAGAGTCAGCGAGTTGCTGGCGGCGCTGCGATCGCGCTCGGGGGCGACCACCGTGACCTCCGCGAGCGGGGACAGCATCTCCGCGAGCAGGGTGATGCCCGGCGCGAAGTAACCGTCGTCGTTGCTGAGGAGAATGCGCATCGCGGCGCAAAAATTGTAGCACGCGCCGCGCGCCGCCGCGGCCCGCTCAGAACGCGGCGATCGCGAATACCACGTCGATGAGGACGAGCCAGGTGAGGGAGCGCATGTAGCCCACGATTTGCGCCCGCGGAACGTCGTTCACGGTCGCCCCCGCATGCAGGCCCGCGAAGCACGCAATGGTGCCGATGACAAGCCCGAAGATCAGGGCCTTCACTCCGGCAAGCACGATGCCCGATGGCGACAACGCCTCCAGCATCAGCTGCATCTGCTCGACGAACGAGACGTTGAGCACCAGGGCGCTCGCGGCAAAGCCGCCCGCGACCGCGATGACCTGGTAATAGAAAGTGGCTACCAGCAGCGAGACCGTCAGGGCCGCGATCCTCGGCAGGGCGAGGTAGTCGCGCGGATCGATCCGCATCTGCTCGAGGTGGCGCAGTTCCCCGCGCACCTTCATCAGGGCGAGCTCCGTGGAGATCACGCTCGCGCTGCGGCCGATCACCACTAGGGCCACGAGCAGCGGCGCCGCTTCCGTCACCAGCGTCCATCCCAGTATGCTGTAGAGAAGACTGTTATTGGCGCCGAGCAGCAGGGTTGCCCCGGGAACCGCCAGCCCGCCCACCGCGATGGCGATGAGGACGATTGCCCGCGAACCCTGCACCCCCACGAAATAGACCTGGCGCAGGAACACCAGCCGCACCATGGGATTGCGCAGCAGGGCGATCCGCGACCGGCAATGCCACAGCAGGAGCAGGTGACCACCCGGGATTGCCCAGCCGGTGTAGCGCGCATGCGAGACCCCCGCTGTCGCGGCGCTTCCCCCCGGGCGCTCCGCGATCCCGTTTGCCGCCGACGATTCCGCCGGCGCGCTCATTGGGCACGCTCCAGGATGCGCGCGGCCACCGCCTGCTGCCGCCGGTTTCCGGCCGCGCGGCTGACGTCGAGCGCCCGCTGCGCGTAGCCGCGCGCCGCCTGGCGCTCGCCCCGCATCAGCTCCGTCTCGGCCAGCGCGATCAAGTCGAGCCCGATCTTGTAGGGCAATGCGAGTTGCTTGTCGATGGCGAGCGCCTGGTCGAGCTTTGCGATGGCCACTGCGTGACCCCCCTGCGCAGCTGCGGCGCGGCCGCTGACGCGCAGCGCGTTCGCCTCCTCTTCCCGGCTGCCCTCGGACCGGCTCGCGGCGAGCGCGCGGGCCGCCAGCTCGCGCGACTCCCCTGCCGCTCCGCGTTCGAGCGCCAGCTGGGCGCGCAGCACGAGGAGCGCCGACTGGATCCGGCACGCCGGTGGCTTGCATTCTTCGTCCGCGCGACTCAGCCAGCTCGCCGCGGCATTGAGATCGCCGGCCTCCAGGGCGAGCCCCGCCCTGAGCCCTGCCGCCTGAGCGACCAGAGGCCGCTCGAATCGGTCAGGCGTGGCAAGCACGCGATCGAGCGCGCGTTGCGCTGCATCGGTCTCGCCCAGCGCCTGCTGTACGCCGGCGAGGTTCAGCGCATTGACGCCGATGGCGTGGAAGTCCTCGTACGATTCGGCGATGCGAAGCGCTTCGCGGTAGAGCGCCTCGGCACGCTTCAGCTCGCCCCGTGCGACCGCGCGCTGCGCACGGTCATTCAGATCCAGCAGCCGCTCGCGCCGCAGTTCGACCTCGCTCGGCGCCGGCGGCGCCGAACCGCACGCAGCAAGCGCGTGCGCGAGGCACAGAGCCAATGCGACGCACGCCGCGCGCATGCTAACGGTCGCGCCCGCCGTCGGCCGGAACCGCCGTTACACCGCCCGCTCCGTCAAGCCGCAGCAGCGACTCCCGCGGCGGCTGCACGAAATTGCTCACCGGCCACGAGCGCTTCGCGCCGCGAACCACCTCGCTGGTGTCGGAGACCAGCGCGCCCGCCTCGAGGACCACGCCGGTCATCTCGCCGGCCATCATCAGGCGCGCCGCCTCGCTCGCCGCCCGGACATTTTCCAGTGTCTGCTCGAGCTTGGTGGTGATGCCGGGGACCGCCGCGTCCACTTTCCTGAGCGAGCTGTCGAGGAGCGCGAGGCTCGTTGCGGCATCCCGCAGCAGCTTGTCGGCAGCGCCGAAAACATTGCTTACCAGCGTCTCGCCCTGCTCGACCCGCTGGGTGGTCGTCTCGATCAGCTTTTTCAGCTCGATGCTGGCATCGGCGAGCGAGCCCGCGGTCCGGTTCACGCTGCGCACGGCCTGGCGCAGATCGCTGTCGGGCGCGCTGAGGTAGGCGGTGACCTGACGGATGTCGGTCACGATCGGCACCATCTGGTCGAGCAGCGCCATCACCGCGTTCTCGACCGAGGGCTCGCGTTCGTAGCGCAGGAAGGACTTGTCCAGGATCGAGCCGCGATTGCCCGATCCGGGACGGATTTCAAGCGCATTGCTGCCGATGATCGCTTCGCGGACGAGCCGAATGGTGGAGTCGGCGTCGATCATCGGCCCGTAATTCGCGTCGACCTTGAGCTCCACCGTTACGCGCAGGGGCTTGTCGATCGTGATGCTCTCGACCGAGCCCACCTTGAAGCCGACGAGCTTGACCGCCATGCCCTTGTTCAGGCCCTCGGCCGATTCCGCGGTGAAAAAGACCTGTAGGTACTTGGTGAAGGCGCCCTGGTTGTAGGCGAGCAGCAGGACTGCCGCCACCAGCGACACCACCCCCAGTCCCAGAAAGATCCGCGATGCCAGCGTGATATCGCGCGCGCCCTGCTTCATCTCGGAGGCAAGTTTCATGGACAACCCCTCACATGACGTAATGCTGGAAACACTGCACCGGACGCGCGGGAACGTCGCCCAGCATCAGGTAGACGCTCGTGCCCGTCGGGTGGCGCAAACGATAGGCCGCATCGAGGGCGACCGCGCGCTCCATCTCGGCTCCGGTCAGGCCCTCGAGAAACCGGTAATAGACGAGAAGATCCGGCGCGAGGAGCAGGCAGCGCACGAAGCCCGCCAGGCGCTTCTCGAACGGCTCCAGCTCGCCCGGGTGCTTGCCGCACAGGGCTTCAGCTTCGTCGGCTGCGACTCCACAGGCGCCGAAAGCCTCGATGACCCGCGTCTCCAGCCCCTCGCCGCTCGCGCGGCCGAAATAGACCGCCGGCAGCGCGATGTTCTCCAGGACGTTGATGTTGCTCACCATGCCGCCGACCCCGTGCGCGACCTGCGTCCCGGGAGCCTCGAGCAGCTCGTCCAGCAGCGCCTCGAGGCCGCCGGCGGTGGCCGACTCGATTGCGTAGACCCGCCCGCACCCGCGCTCGAGCTCGCACGAGGCGCCGGACTCCGCGTTGCCTAGAACGAGTGTCGGCACGGTCGCGACTTGATGCTCCCTCGCGGCCGCCTGCAGGCCGCTCTGCGGAGCGCGCCCTAGCGCACGGCCGCAGGCGCCCCGGTCTGGCGGCCGTAGATGCGCTGGATCTTGCCGGTGGCGGCGTCGATCCGCAGCCGCTCGATCCCCTCGAGGTCGGTGCCGGTGACGCGCAGGTAGCGGGTATTGACCGGGGTCGCCGTGGAGTGGAGCTCGCGCCCGTAGTAGACGCCGGCCTTGCCCGGGACGAGGCGATAGGTCTTGCCCGCCTTGAGCTTGGCGAAATCGGGGTCGGAACCGTCGTCGGTGCGCTCCCACAGCGTCATCTCGGTGTACTCGGCCACCTGGCCGTAGATCGCCCAGGAGTCCCCGTGGTCGTGGGGATTGGACTTGCGCGCCTCGTCGTAGCGGTAGGTCATGACCTCGAACCCGGTCGGATCGATATGGATCCGCTTCAGTCCCCGCGGCTGGTCGCCACCGAAATACTGCTTCACGAAGCCCGGGTCGACCAGCAGCTGCTCCATCCTGGTCTTCACCTTCTCGACCTGGGTGCGGCTGGAACCGGCCTTCAATATCTCGCGCGCGTCGCGGGCGAAATCCTGAAGTGAGTAGCCCATGACTATCCTCCTTCGAAAGATGGAAGCGAACCCCGGCGATTATAGCAGCGGGAAAGATTCCGCCGGCCCGAACTCCGGCGCAATGCTAGGGTGGCGCAAACGGCCGGTCGTGGGTGAGCGAGGGCAGCATCACGCGCACGCTATCCACCCGGGAAAGGTCGAGGTCCGCGTACACCACGCCGGGAGCTTCCCCGCCGTCGGCGAGCACCTCGCCCCAGGGGTCCACGACCAGGGAGTGTCCGTAGGTCGAGCGCTTGCCGGGGTGCTCGCCGCACAGTGCCGGCGCGATCACGAAGCACGCGTTCTCGATCGCCCGCGCCCTGAGCAGCGCGTGCCAGTGAGCGCCTCCGGTCTCGCGCTGGAACGAGGAAGGGACCGCCAGCATGACGGCGCCGTGCTGCGCCAGCGTGCGGTAGAGGTGCGGAAAGCGCAGGTCGTAGCACACGGTCATGCCGAGCGTGCCCCAGGGCGTCGGTGCGAGGACTGCGCGCTCGCCCGGCCGGTAGGCGCTCGACTCGCGGATCACCGTGCCGCTCGGGAGCGTCGCGTCGAACATGTGAATCTTGTCGTAGGTCGCGGCGACCTCTCCACGCTCCGAGATGAGGAGCGAGCGATTGAGCATGCGACCGTCGTCGCTCTTGAGGGTAAGCGATCCGACCAAATGCCACGCTCCGAGCTCGCGCGAGAGCGCGGCCAGCACCGAAAGCGCGGGCTCCGCGCTTCGATCGAGAGCGTTCTCGCGCATGGCGCGCCCGCTGCCGTCCATCATCAGGACGTATTCGGGGGAGAAGATGAATCGCGCCCCGCCCGCCGCCGCCTCGCGCGCCATGGCATCGAGCGCGGCAAGGTTGGCGGCGTAGTCGTTCCCCGAATTGGTCTGGAGGCACGCGATGCGCAGCATGATTACGCCGGAACCGTAGCCTTCACCGATGGGCGCTGGGCGATGCTCTCGTACCACAGCGCCAGCGCGGGGCACGGCCTGCGCCAGGCCTCCTGCGGAAACCGGAAATCGAGATACCCGAGCACGCACGCGGCGGTGATCTGGCCGATCGCAAAACCGTCATCCCACCCTGCAGCCTCCCGCTCCAGCGCGTTGAGCCCGCCTCTCACCTTTCCGAACTGGCCGGCGGTCCAGTCGCTCCACTGCAGCGCCTGGGGGCGCCACGCGCTCTCGTAGCGCACGAGGACCGCCGCCTCCAGGATGCCGTCGCCCAGCGCCTGCAGCCGCAGCGCGCGCCAGCGCTGCGGCCCGGCTTTCGGAAAGAGCGGCGTCCCGCGATGCAGGCTGTCGAGGTACTCGCAGATGACGGCCGAATCGTAGAGCGTGCCGAGGTCCGGGGTGGCGAGCGCCGGCACCTTGACCAGGGGATTCTCGAGCGCGAGCTCCGCGTGCGGCTTGACCGGGCTCACCGCGATGCTCAATTCCTCGATTTTCTCCGCCAGGCCTGCTTCCCGCGCAACGATGCGCACCTTCCGCGCGAACGGCGATGCGGGATTGAACCAAAGTCGCATGCGTTTTCTCCGCGGATATCTACTCGCCGCCCTTGATGCCCGCCTCGCGGATGAGCTTGCCCCAGCGCGCGAAGTCGGACTGGATCAGGGCGTGGAATTTCGCCGGATCGCCCGGCTCGGGATCGAGCCCGAGATCCCCCAGTTGCGCCTGCACTTCCCGCTGGTTGAGGATCGCGACCATCTCCCGGTTCATGCGATCGACGATCGGCGTCGGGGTCTTCGCCGGAAACACGAATCCGAGCCACCCGCTCGACTCGAATCCCGGGTAGCCCCCCTCGGCAATGGTCGGCACCTCGGGCAGCGCGCCGGAGCGCTTGGCGCTCGTCACGCCCATCGCGCGCAGCCGTCCCGCCCGGATGTGCGGGGTCTGAGTCGAGACCAGGCCGAAGATGCTCTCGACGTGTCCCGCGACGGCGTCCACCACCGCCGGGCCGCCGCCCTTGTACGGGATCTGATTGAGCCGGATCCCCGCCGTCTTCCAGAACAGCTCCGCGGACAGGTGCGCGATGCTGCCGAATCCCGGCGACGCGTAATTGATTCCGCCCGGCTCCCTTTTCGCAAGCGCGACGAACTGCTTGAGCGTCTTCGCCGGCAGGGACGGATGCACCGAGAGTATCGCCGTCACCACCACCGCCTGGGTCACCGGCGCGAAATCGTTGAGCGGATCGAACGGCACCTTGCCGAGGAGCGCCGGGCTCATCGCGAACGACGCGACCGACGCCATCAGCATCGTGTAGCCGTCGGGCGCCGAGCGTGCCCCGAGCTCGGTGGCGATGTTGCCGCCGGCCCCGGCGCGGTTCTCCACGATCACCTGCTGGCCGAGCCGCGGTCCGAGCCTCGTCGCGACCGCACGCGCGACGAGATCGTTGGCCCCGCCCGGCGCGAATCCGACGAGGAGCCGGATCGGCTTGGCCGGGTAGGCTTCGGCCGCCCGCGCTTCGCGCTGCCCGCCTGCTACCATCGCGATGCCTGACAGCACGGCGAGCGCTGCAATGAGTCGTGTCCGAGTGCGGACCATGGGAATTTCCTCCTCGTTCGGCGGCGGTGTCGCGGGACCGTCCCGTCGCACCCTGCCTGCTGCGGCATTTTCACATGTTTGAATTTGGCAGGCCACGCTTTATCATTCAGGGCCGCCCACAGGAGCCTGCCGGGCACCCATGTCCGAAGTGACGCTGCGACAGTGCGAGCGCATCATCGACGCCGTCCTCGCGCGCGGGCGCGAGCTCGACTGCCGGCCGCTGAGCGTCGCGGTCACCGATGCCGGCGCGCACGTCAAGGCGTTCAAGAAGGAGGACGGGTCCGCGATGATGCGGTTCGAGATGGCGCTGGGAAAGGCCTTCGCCGCGCTCGCGCTCGGGCGCTCCTCGAGCCTGGTGCGCATCCGCACCGAGGAGCGGCCGCTGTTCATGAACTACCTGATCAACGCGTCAGGCGGAAGGATCTTCCCTGAAGGCGGCGGCATGCTGATCCGCGACGAGCGCGGGGAAGTCATCGGTGCCGTCGGCGTCACCGGCGACACCGAGGAGCGCGACGAAGAGCTCGCCGCGCACGGCATCCGCGCCGCCGGACTCCTGACCGACGCGGATTGCGTGCACCTCGGCAAGCGGGTGCGGCTTTCGAACAAGTGACGCCGCGGGCTAACGCTGCGGCGCGGGCCCTTCGACGTTGAGCACGCCAAAGCGCTTCTCGTATTCCTTGACGACGCCGTCGAGCAGCAGCGCAAGCCGCTTGGCTGCAAAGGGACTGACGATGATCCGGTCGGTGAGCTGGATCGTGACCTCCTTCTGGCCGCGGTTCCACGCCTGGTTGACGCCGAAGAGCATCACCACCTCCTCGCGCGTGCTGGTCACGTTGCACACGTTCGCGTAGGAGCTTTTCATGCCGGCGTCGTCCCACTTGATGCGCATTCCTTCCGCGGCCTTCGCGTTCGCTGCCGGTTCCGGAGCCTTGCCCTGAGCCATTGACGTCTCCTTAGGTCTGGTCGGGGCGGTGAGATTTGAACTCACGACCACCGGCACCCCATGCCGGTACGCTACCAGACTGCGCTACGCCCCGAGAGCGTGAATTATATCAGCCGTGATTTAAGCTCGATGAAGCCCGAATCACCTGCCGCGGCGCTGCAGCTTTCCTATCCGCGCAGGACTTCGATGACGCTCTTGATTTCCTTGCGCAGCATCGCAAGATTTCCGCGCGGCCCGCGCGCGCCGCGTCCCGGCTCCGACACCAGCTCGTCGAGCCGGTTGCGCGCGCCGCTGATGGTGAAGCCCTGGTCGTAGAGGAGATCGCGGATGCGGCGGATGAGGAGCACCTCGTGGTGCTGGTAGTAGCGGCGGTTGCCGCGCCGCTTGACCGGCTTCAGCTGGGTGAATTCCTGCTCCCAGTAGCGCAGCACGTGCGGCTTCACGCCGCACAGCTCGCTCACCTCGCCGATGGTGAAGTAGCGCTTCGCCGGGATCGGCGGCAGCTGCGTGCGGGAGCTATGACTTGCTTCCATGGTAGTTACTCTCCACCATCGCCTTCAGCTTCTGCGACGCGTGGAACGTCACGACGCGGCGCGCCGTGATCGGAATCTCTTCCCCCGTCTTGGGATTCCTGCCGGGACGCTGCGGCTTGTCGCGCAGCTGGAAATTGCCGAAGCCGGAGAGCTTCACCCCCTTGCCGTTCTCGAGCGCCATGCGCACTTCCTCGAAGAATGACTCCACCATGTCCTTCGCTTCGCGCTTGTTGAAACCGACTTTCTCGAACAGTAGGTCCGCGAGTTCGGCCTTGGTTAACGTCATACTGTCCCCTTTCAACGGAGTTTCGCGTTGAATTGTTCCTGTAGTATCCGGCGTAGCTGCGAGACGGCGGATTCGATTTCCGCGTCGGTCAGGGTTTTGCGAGTATCCTGCAATAACACCCTGAAAGCAAGACTCTTTTTGCCTTCTTCTACACCCGTTCCGCGGTAGATGTCAAACAGGCCGATTTCGACCACGATTGCCGGCTGCTGCCGGCGCAGGCTCTCCAGCACCTCCCGATAGCCGATTCCCTCATCGATGACTGCAGCGATGTCCCGCCGCACCGGCGGAAATTTCGACACCTCTTGGTATGCCGGCAGGCCCCGCTCGCTGATCGCATCGTAGTCGAGCTCGAAGAGGACCGGGGCGAGCGGCAGATCATACTTCCGTTGCCAGCGCGGGTGCAATTCCCCGAGCCATCCCGCGGGCGCGCCGCCGACGAGGATGCGCGCCGATTTGCCGGGATGGAGCGCCGGGTGCTCCGCCGGGTGGAATTCGCCGGCGCGCGGCGCGAGCAGCGCCTCGATGTCGCTCTTGACGTCGAAGAAATCACCGCGGCGCCCTTTGAGCCCCCATTGCTCGTGACGGGCGTCACCGTAGGAGATTCCTCCTATCCGCACCGGCTGGCGATAGCCTCCCGATGCTTCCGTCATGAAGCAACGGCCGACCTCGAACAGCCGAGCGCGGGCCTGCTTGCGACCGAGGTTTTGAACCAGGCAGGAAACGAGCCCTCCCGCCAGGGTCGAGCGCATGACCCCCATCTGGCTTGCGATCGGATTGGCGAGCGCCACCGGCGTGGTGTTGCCCGCGAGATCGGCTTCCCAGGCCGCGTCGACGAAGCTGTAGCTCACGATCTCCTGGTAGTCGCGCGCGGCAAGCAGCCGGCGAACGGCCGCGACGTCGCGCCTGCCTTCCGGCAGCGGCAGCATGGTGGGCGCAGCGGCCGGCAACGTGGCCGGTATGCGGTCGTAGCCGTGGATGCGTGCCAGCTCCTCGATCAGATCCTCCTCGATCGCGATGTCGAAGCGGTAACTCGGCGGCGTGACCCGGAACTCCCCCTCCGCCACCGAGAACTCGAAGCGCAGCCGGCGCAGGATGTCGCCGACCTGGACGCCGTCGAGCTTCACGCCGAGGAGGCGCTCGACGCGCGCGAGCCGCAGGCGCACCGGGTCGCGCGCCGGAAGCGCCGCGCGCGCTTCCGTCACCGGGCCCGCGGCACCTCCGCAGATCTCGATGGCGAGCTGCGTGGCGCGCTCGAGCCCCGCCAGCGTCGCTGAAAAATCCACCCCGCGCTCGAAACGGTACGATGACTCGGACGCGAAATTGAGCACCCGCGTCTTGCCCGCGATCGCCTCCGGGCTGAAGTACGCGCTCTCGAGGAACACATCGCGCGTCGCCTCGGTCACCGACGTATCCAGCCCGCCCATGATGCCCGCCAGCGCCACCGCCTTCGACGCGTCCGCGATCACCAGGAATCCCGCGTCGAGCACGGGTGCCTCGCCGTTGAGCAGCGTGAGCTTCTCCCCCGCCCTGGCGTGGCGCACCCGGATGCCGCCATCGAGCCGCGCAGCATCGAACGCGTGCAGCGGCTGGCCGAGCTCGAGCATGACGTAATTGGTGATGTCCACCAGCGCGCTGACCGGACGGATGCCGCTCGCTGCGAGCCTGCGCGTCATCCACTCCGGCGTCGCGGCGTTCGCGTCGATCCCGCGCACGATCCGGCCGCAGTAGCGGGGGCAGGCCTGCGGCGCTTCGAGCGTGACGCTCAGGCGGTCGGTGATCCCCGCGCGCACCGCCTTCACTTCGGCCGCAGTCAACGGCGCGCCGGTCACCGCCGCCACCTCGCGCGCGATTCCCGCGATGCTCAGGCAATCGCCGCGGTTGGGCGTGGGCTTGGTCGTGAATATCCAGTCGTCGCGGTCGGGCTCGACGTGCTCGACGTCGAGGCCGCTCATGGAGAGCAGATTGCCAAGCTCGCGCGCGGCGAGCGGCGGATTGACGAAGGTGCGCAGCCAGCTGTCGGAAAACTTCATGACGATGAGCGCGCCGGCATGTCAGTTGAATTGCCTGAGGAACCGCAGGTCGTTCTCGAAGAACAGCCGCAGGTCGTTCACCCCGTAACGCAGCATCGTCAGCCGGTCGGGACCGAGCCCGAACGCGAATCCCTGGTACCTGTCGCTCTCGATGCCCACGTTCTTCAGCACGTTGGGATGCACCATGCCGGCGCCGCCCATCTCGAGCCACCCGCCTCCGAAGCTCATGTCGATCTCAGCGGAGGGCTCGGTGAACGGAAAAAACGAGGGCCGGAAACGAACTTTCACATCGGAGCGCTCGAAGAACTTCTGCAGGAACTCGACCAGCACGCCTTTCAGATCGGCGAAAGTGATGTGCTCGTCGATCCACACGCCCTCGACCTGGTGGAACATCGGCGAGTGCGTCGCGTCGTAGTCGCGCCGGTAGACGCGCCCGGGAGCGATGATCTTGACCGGGGGGCGATGGCTCTCGAGGTAGCGGATCTGGATGGGCGAAGTATGGGTGCGCAGCAGGTGCTTGCCGTCGGCGAGGTAGAACGTGTCGTGCATCGAGCGCGCGGGATGGTTCTCCGGCTGGTTCAACGCGGTGAAGTTGTAGTAGTCGGTCTCGATTTCCGGGCCATCCGCCACCTCGAATCCCATCGTGCGGAAGAGGGCCTCGATGCGCTCCATCGTGCGCGTTACCGGATGGAGCCCGCCCACCGAGAGTCCGCGTCCCGGCAGCGTCACGTCCAGGGCATCCTGGCGCAGGCTCGCCTCGAGCTTGCGCGACTCGATGCGGCCGCGCTGCTCCGCGAGCGCCGCTTCCAGCTTCTCCTTGGCCGCGTTGACCCGGCTGCCGAACGCCGGCCGCTCGGCCGCGGGCAGCTTCGACAGACCCTTCAGCAGCTGTGTCAGCGCGCCGGACCGCCCGAGATAGCGCGCCTTGGCGCGCTCGAGCTCGGCGGCATCGTCGATGCCCGCCAGCGCCGCGAGCGCTTCCTTCACGATGGCGTCAACGTCCTGCGTCATGGAAATGCGGCTGGAAGAAAAAAGGGAGGCCCGTCACGTCAGCCTCCCTCCGCGCGCCGCGCGATTCAGGCGCCGAGGCCGGCCTTGGCCTTCTCGACGAACTTGGAGAACGCCGGCTTGTCGAGCACCGCGATGTCCGCGAGCACCTTGCGGTCGACGGCCACCGCCGCCTTCTTCAGCCCGTTCATGAACCGGCTGTAGGAGAGGCCGTGCTCGCGCGCCGCGGCGTTGATGCGGGCGATCCACAGCGCGCGAAACTCGCCCTTGCGGTCGCGGCGGTCGCGGTAGGCGTACTGCCCGGCCCGCATCACCGCCTCGTTGGCGATGCGGAACACGTTCTTGCGGCGGCCGCGGAAGCCCCGGGCGCGCCGCAGGATTTTCTTGTGGGCGGCGCGAGCGATGACGCCGCGTTTGACTCGTGGCATGGGGGCCTCCTAGTACGGCAGCATCACGCGCACCGCGGAGCGGTCCGCCGCGTGCACGCCGGTGGAGCCGCGCAGGTGCCGCTTGCGCTTGGTGTTCTTCTTGGTGAGGATGTGGCGCAGATTCGCCTGGCTGCGCTTGATGGCACCGCCGGGACGCTTCCTGAAGCGCTTGGCAGCGGCGCGCTTGGTCTTCAGCTTGGGCATGTCAGCTCCTTTAGAGCCTCTAACATGGTGAAACGCGCGATGCGCTGGCACGATTTTGGCTCAGGGCGCGAAGCAAGGCCCGCCGCTTAGTACTCCTAAGCAAGGGACTTGCGACAAAGCCATGGGCCAAAATTCGTGCCAGCCCGCAAGGGGTTGCAGCCAGAACCGGCGCTGACTTT
>Ga0187893_10004604_pt1 | contig 25981 bp, 21 predicted proteins | sample MA1701074metaG_FD_139574 | JGI IMG/M metagenome (GOLD analysis project Ga0187893, IMG submission 139574) | White microbial mat communities from a basaltic lava cave in the Kipuka Kanohina Cave System on the Island of Hawaii, USA - MA170107-4 metaG ... | reverse complement strand
TCAGCCGGTCTTGCGCACGAACACCTGATGGTTGCCGGGCGTCCACGTGGCGCCGCCATCGCTGCTCCGCTCCATCCGCGACTCGAACCGGTTGGCCGTGACATTGAAGCGGGCGAAGCGCAGTCGCATGGGCTTGCCGTCGGGTCCGGTGAACGAGGTTTCGCGCGCGTCGCCGCCAACAGGGCCGGTCATCACGAACAATTGTCCGTCGGGGCCCACCGACGTCATCTCGATCGTCTTCGCCGCAGGATGGACGTAGAAGGTGATCGCTGATTTCTGCTTCAGCTCAGGAATCTCGGAGATCCCACGAAGCACGCGATCGGTCACCACCCACTCGAACACGTAGGTGCCAGGGAAGGCACGAGCCAACGTGCCGTCGGCGTTGAGAAACTCGGTCACGACGTTCCATGCGCCCACGGCGTGGCGCAGTTCGTCGACCGACTTCGCCATCGCGTCTTGTGACCAGGCGCACGGCGGCAGGACCAGCAGCATCCCGAACACGAACAGCAATCGGCAACGCGTCATCGGCAACCCTCCGCTCACGGGAGAGTCAGACGACTCTTCGGCCGCTTCGGCCGGGTCAGGATTCCGTCGACTCGTACTGCTCTTTCAGTTTCGCCACCACCGTGGGGTCGGCCAGCGTAGTGGTGTCGCCCAGGGCCTTGCCTTCCGCGATGTCACGCAACAGCCGGCGCATGATCTTTCCGGATCGCGTCTTGGGCAGATCGGCCGCAAAGATGATGTCATCGGGCCTGGCGATGGCGCCGATCTTCTGCGCCACATGCCTCTTCAGCTCGTCGGCGAGCGTCTCAGAAAGTGAGACGCCAAGTTTCACCGTCACGAACGCCGACAGAGCCTGACCCTTGATCTCGTGCGGACGGCCGACCACGGCCGCTTCCGCGACCTTCGGATGATCGACGAGCGCGCTCTCCACTTCCATCGTCCCGATGCGATGGCCGGCCACGTTCAGCACGTCGTCGACGCGGCCGAGCAGCCAGTAGTAACCCTCGTCGTCTTTTTTCGCGCCGTCGCCGGTGAAATACACGTCGCGGGCCCAGCGGCTCCAGTACTGTTTCACGTAGCGCTCGTGGTCGCCGTAGATGCCGCGCAGCATCGACGGCCACGGCCTGGTGATTGCGAGCAGCCCGCCGCCAACCGGAACGCGGTCGCCTTTGTCGTTCAGGATCTCGGCGCTCACGCCGGGAAACGCTTGCGTGGCCGAGCCAGGCTTCGTGCGAGTGATGCCGGGGAGCGGCGTGATCATGATGGCGCCGGTCTCCGTCTGCCACCACGTGTCGACGATCGGGCATCGGCTGCCGCCGATGTGAAGGTGGTACCACACCCACGCCTCGGGGTTGATCGGCTCGCCGACCGACCCCATGAGGCGAAGCGATCGCAGATCGTGCTTCGCCGGCCACTCGGTGCCCCATTTCATGAACGCGCGAATCGCGGTGGGCGCGGTGTAGAACACCGTGACGCCATACCGCTCGACGATCTCCCACAGTCGATCTTTCTCGGGCCAATCCGGCGCGCCTTCGTACATCACCACGGTGGCGCCGTTCGCGAGAGGGCCATAGACGACGTAGCTGTGCCCGGTCACCCAGCCGATGTCGGCGGTGCACCAATACACATCCTCGTCCTTGAGGTCGAACACCCACTTCGTGGTTGCGTAGACACCGGTCAAGTAGCCCGCCGTGGTGTGGACGATGCCTTTGGGTTTCCCTGTGGTTCCCGAGGTGTAGAGGATGTAGAGCATGTCCTCGGCATCCATGGGCTCGGGCTCGCACGTGAACGGCGCCTCCTGCATCAGCCGGTGATACCAATGGTCGCGGCCTTCTTTCAGGTGCACGGGCGCGGACGATCCCTGGAGCCGCCGGACGATGATGACGTGCTCGATCGAGGGCGTGTCTTTCAGCGCCTCGTCGGCCATCTGCTTGAGCGGCACGACCTGGCCGCGCCGGAATCCACCATCGGCGGTCACGAGAACTGTGCACCGCGAATCGTTGATGCGATCGCGAAGCGACTCGGCGCTGAAGCCACCAAACACCACGGAGTGAACTGCGCCGAGGCGAGCGCAGGCCAGCATCGCGATCGCCAACTCCGGCACAAGAGGTAAATAGAGAGCGACGCGATCGCCTTTCTTCACACCCAGTGACTTGAGAACGTTCGCGAACTGACAGACCTGGCGGAAGAGATCGAAGTAGGTCAGGGTGCGTCGATCGCCGGGCTCGCCCTCCCAGACAAACGCCGCTTTGTTGCGCCGCCACGTGCGGACATGGCGATCGAGACAATTGGCCGCGACGTTCAGCTTGCCGTCGGCAAACCACCTGGCGTCGGGCGCATTCCACTCCAGCACTTTCGAGAACGGTTTGATCCACTCGAGCTCACGCGCAAACGCCGCCCAGAAGGCTTCCGGATCTTTCGCCGCCCTGGCGTAGATGGCGGCGTCGTTGATCGTGGCTTTGGCGCGAAACTCGTCGGTTGGGGCGAAGCTGCGATCTTCTTTCAGCAGCGCTTCGATTTCAGCTGAGACCGGCTGCGACATTGATTCCCTTACTGCGGAATCGGCGGCGGAATCACAGGCGGCTGATTCTTCTTGAACATGAGCGCACCGAAGAGGCCGCCGATCATGCCGAACAATGTGCTGATGACGAGCATCACGAAGAAACCGAGGATCAGGCCGATGCCAATGGCCGGCGCGCCCGACATGCTCTCGAAGAGCGAGCGGAGCTCGGGCGCCATGTCGGTGGCGTCGCGCATCATGCGGTTGGTCATCTCCGATTGGAACGGCGCCATCGCAGCGCTCATCGGCACCGACACCACCAGCCACACGACCGAGCCGATGAGACCGGCCAGCAAGCCAACGATGGCGCCATCGCCGACCTGGATCGGCTCAGGATGATTCTGCTGCATCAGATACGCGGAGAGCGCCCCGCCAAACAGAATCCACGCGCAACAGCAGTTGGCGAGGTTGATCACCGGCAGCGCCGACAGCACGCCGATGGTCACGCCGCCGAGCAGAGCCGGTTGAAGTTTTGCTGGCGCCATCGATCAGTGCCTCGTGCCTCGTGCCTGGTGCCTCGTGCCTGGTGCCTGGTGCCTGGTGCCTCGTGACTCGTGCCCAGGATCAGTCGTAGTACTCGCGGCCCAGGTGGGTAATCATCTCCTCACCCATCATGTAGCGCAAGGTGTTCTTCAGCTTCATCAACTGAATGAAGAGATCGTGTTCGGGGTACAGGTTCCTGGCGTGCATCGGCGCCTTGAAATAGAACGACAGCCACTCCTGGATCCCCGACATCCCAGCCCGCTTCGCCAGGTCGAGGAACAGCGCCGAGTCGAGCACGATGGGCGCCGCCAGAATCGAGTCGCGGCACAGGAAGTTGATCTTCAGCTGCATCGGGTAGCCGAGCCAGCCGAAGATGTCGATGTTGTCCCAGCCTTCCTTGTTGTCGCCGCGCGGCGGGTAGTAGTTGATGCGGACGACGTGCGAGATGTCCTTGTAGAGATCCGGATAGAGGTGCGGCTGGAAAATGTAGTCGAGCGCCGATTTCTTGCTCTCCTCTTTGGTCTTGAACGACTCCGGATCGTCGAGCACTTCGCCGTCGCGATTGCCGAGGATGTTGGTCGAGTACCAACCCTTGACGCCGATCATGCGCGCCTTCAGGCCCGGGGCAATCACCGTCTTGATCAACGTCTGTCCGGTCTTCATGTCGTTGCCGGCGACGGGCGCCTGGGTGGCAGCGGCAAGTTCCAGCATCGCCGGAATGTCGGCGGTGAGATTCGGCGCCGCGTTGGCGAACGGAATTCCTTCCTTCAGCGCGGCGTAAGCGTAGATCATGCTCGACGGGATCGATTCGTCCGACAGCTCGAGGCCTTTCTCGAACGCGGCCAGCGACTGATGCACCGGCCCTTCCTTCATGTAGACCTCGGTGCTGCCGCACCACACCATGACGAGGCGCGTGCACTGCTGTCGCTGCTTGAAGCCGCGGATATCGGCAATCAGCTGGTCGGCGAGATCTTTCTTGTTCTTGCCCTTCTTGACGTTCGGCCCTGACAGCCGTTTGACGTATCGCTGATCAAAGACCGCGGACATCGGCTTGATGGCCTCGAGCTCGGGACGGATCGCATCGAGCAGCGCGCGATCGAGCACGCCGGCCGTGCAGGCGGCGGCGTAGCAGTCTTCTTCGAAGATGTCCCAGCCGCCAAACACGATGTCTTCGGGATTGGCCAGCGGCACGAATTCGCGAATGCGCGGAGAGCGGTTGTCGGTGCGCTTGCCGAGGCGAATCGTCGCCATTTGCGTCAGCGAGCCAATCGGCTGCGCCAGACCCTTGCGGATCGCGATGACGCCGGCAATGGTGGTGGTGCTCACCGCGCCGAGCCCGACGAGGAGGACGCCGAGCCTGCCTTCTGCAGGCGCGATTTTTAGCGCTTGTTTCACCTTGGAAATATATATCAAGCTGGTCGCATGATGTTTCTCCTCCGCTTGCTGACGCGGAAGCGCGCCCGCGAGATGGACCCGCTCCACGTGTCCATGACCGGCGTCCGCATGGGCGAGCGGTTTCTGCAGATCGGTTGCCGCGACCGCGGCCTGCTATCCGGGCTCGCCGCGAAGGTTGGTCTGAGCGGCAGCGCGCATGTTGCCGCACTGGGTGACGCCGACGCCAAAAACGCAGCGGCGGTCGGCAGAAAGGTTGGCGCGCTGATCGAGATTCACGACATCGACGAAGGACGCGCCTGGCCCTTCGACGCCGAGCAATTCGACATGATCGTGGTCGACGACACGCAGGACTCGTTCGGCGCCTTCTACTCCGGCAGCGGCAGTGTGATGCTGGCGAATTCGTTGCGCGCGTTGCGCAGGGGCGGCCGTATCGAGATCATCGCGCGATCGCAAACAGGCGCGGGCTTCGATGCGGTCGGGGAGTTGGCGAAGGCTGGATTCAAACCGGTCCGCGTGCTCGCAGAGCGCGACGGCTTCAAGTTCATCGAAGGACTGAAGGGGACTTACGGATGACGTTTTTCGCTATTCGCTTTTCTAAACGTGCGTCGTCGTTGGCGGCTCCTCGCCGGCTTCGACGATGTACCAACCCTTGACGTGGCCGAATTCCACCTCGTCGCCGTCGTTGAGGACCGTCGGCTGCTTGATCGCCCGGCCCATCACCTGCGTGCCGTTCTTGCTGGCCAGGTCTTCGAGCGTGGCTTCGTCGGCGTTGATGATGATGCGCGCGTGACCGCGCGACACACTGGGGTCGTTGATGCACACCGTGCTGCTGGGCTCCCGGCCGATGGTGTTGACACCGGACGAGAGCACATACCGGCGGTGACCGATACGAAGCGACCGAACCACTGCGCGAATGCTATCAAATGCAGAAACGCCCGGCCGCGATCGCTGTCTCAACGGCGCGGATGTTCAGTGGCGGGGTGGAGTCTGCAGGCTACAGCCCGTCCTTAAACCGACACAAATCACGGGGACGGTTCCCGCAAAGTTTTCGCGATTTTCGGCCGAAAACACCGAACATGTGGCTCGCGGCCCCAGCGGCGGACACGGCAAGGCTTTTGCCACTACCCGGTCACACGGCCATGCTTGGCTCCCTTCCAGCCGACGTCTACAGCGCCCGCGACATTGCCTCTGCCGCCGGGGTTGCTGACGCCCGGGTTTGCGCGTTGATCGCGCGCGGGGAAATCCGCTCGATCGCGGCACAGCTGCCAATCACCGGGGATGCCGCCCTGGCCGACTACGTTTCGCACGCTGAGGCCGTCCGCGCGGTGAAGGCGCTCCGAAAAGGTGCGGTCGTGGCCGTGCCCGGCGCGCTCGGACTTGGCCGGGAGTTGTTTGCGCCGTCGGCGCAGTCGGATCGAGCCACGACGCTGCCGTTGATCGTCTCGACGAGCCTGCATGGACTCGCCGTGGCCGGCATCCTGTTCGTCGCCAGCCTCGGCTTCGCGGTGGCCGACGAGCGCACCGATGTCCTGAAGGATCCGGAGCCGATGCGGATGGTCTTCTTCGTCTCGCCCGGACCCGGCGGTGGCGGCGGTGGCGGCGGCTTGAAAATGAAGACGCCGCCTCCTAAGGCGGAACGCAAAGGCGTTCAGAGGATCAGCAGCCCGCTGCCGGCGCGCGCATTGCCGCCGCCGATGCGGCCCCAACCCAAACCGCCGGAACCGCCGAAGCCGCTCGAAGCGAAACAGCTGCCGCCGGTCATGGCGCCGATTCAAACCAAGCCTGCAGATACGCAGGACAAGGAAGGCCTGCTCGCGAAGGCGCCGGAGACGCCGCCGAGCCAGGGGCCCGGCACCGGCGGCGGCGTGGGTTCCGGTCAGGGCACTGGTCTTGGTCAAGGCGACGGCACCGGCGTGGGCGAAGGATCTGGCGGCGGCTACGGCGGCGGACCATTCCGCCCGGGCAGCGGTGTGGAACCGCCGCGCCTGTTGCGCGAAGTGCGCGCCAACTACACCGATGAAGCGCGACGCGCCAACATCGAGGGCGAGGTCGAGCTCGAGATCGTCGTCCGGCGCGACGGCAGCGTCGGCGAGGTGCGAATACTGCGGGGTCTTCGCGGCGGTCTGAACGAGCGGGCGGTCGATGCGGTCCGGCAATGGCGATTCTCGCCCGGCCGCATGAAGGGCGTGCCGGTGGACGTCGTCGTTCAAGTCGGCGTGGAATTTCGGCTTCGGTAACAACTATGGATACTCTCCTCCTCGGAATCACGGTGGTGTCGCTCATCGTCGCGCTCGTGATGAGCGTGACCGCCTGGCGGCTGATGCAAGAGGACAAGCGCCGCTCGGCGGCGCGGATTGCGGCGCTATCGTCGGCCGCGGCCGACGGTCCTGAGCTTGTGCAGCGGATCGGGCCGGCGCCGGCGGATGTCGATATCGTGCACCGCATCGAATCGGCATTGCCACGCGCTCCGTGGAAGCCGCCGGTGGTGAAGCCCATTGCCCGGACAATCGAGACCGGTGTGTCTCCGGCGTCCGGTTCTCTCTTCTCGTCGCCACGACATCCCGTCAGCGACAATCGGCAGAAAACGCTGGCCGTTGCGGCGGTCGTCTTCTTCGCATGTCTGGTCGGCGGCACCGCCTGGGTGATGTCGGCGCCGGAAGGCACGTCCGCGGTTGCGGTGGGGCCCAATTCACCGCTCGAGCTCGTGTCGCTGAGCCACTCCCGCGAAAACAACAAGTTGTCGGTGTCGGGGCTGGTGAGAAATCCCGCGTCCGGCAAAGCGGTTGAGCGGCTGTCGGCGGTGGTGTTCCTGTTCGATCGCGCCGGCACGTTCGTCACCAGCTCGCGCGCGCATGTGGATTTTCTCAGACTCGCGGCCGGCGATGAATCGCCGTTCGTGATTGCCATCGCCGCGCCGCCAACGGTGGCTCGCTATCGCGTCAGTTTCCGCACCGACGCTGGTGTGGTGCCACACATCGATCGCCGCGGCGACTCGCAGGCGCCGGCGCCGGATCAAGAGCCGATGAATGTCACCTTGAAGTGAGTGCGTTATGGATTTCAGATCTCAGATTTCAGATTTCAGAAGTCCCCGCCGATGGGTCGTCGTGGTGGCGTTGCTCGCGCTGGCCGGCACGGTGCCGGCCGCTCAACAGCAGCCACAGGATGGATTCCGATTCAAGAGCGGCGTCGAACTGATCAACGTCACGGCCACTGTGACCGATCGGTCCGGCCGTTTCTACGGCCGCCTCCGCAAGGAAGACTTCATCGTCTACGAAGACAACCGGCCGGTTGAAGTCACGCACTTCAACGACGAGCGGACGCCGGTGAGCCTCGGGATGGTGGTGGATACCAGCGGCAGCATGCAAGGCGACAAGTGGGCGATGGCGGTGAACTCGATCGACCGGTTCTTCCGCATGATGAACAACGAGCTCGATGAATTCTTCCTGTATCGCTTCAGCGCGAACGCCGATCTGGTGGCGGATTGGACGAGCGATCGTGATCGGCTCGCGACGGTGATGCGCCGGATTCATCCGAACGGCGGCACGGCGATGTACGACGCCGCGGCCGAAGCGTTGCCGATGGCGCAGGGCGGGCAGAATCGCAAGAAGGCGGTGGTGATCATTTCCGACGGCAACGATACGAGCAGCCGGGTCGGGGTGTCGGAGGTCAAGCAGGTGGTGCGCGAGACCGAAGTGCTCGTCTATGCCGTGGGCATCGACGGCAACGGTGAACCCACTTTCCGGCGCCGTACGCCGCCGATTCAGACGCCGCAGCCGCGTTTGCCGATCCCGTTCCCGTTCCCCGGTGGCGGCCGCGGCGGCTCCGGCCGTATTCCCATTCCAGCTCCTGGCGGCGGCTATCCACCGAGTGGGGGCGGCGGTATTTCAATGAGCGCCGACGATCGCGTCAACGTGATGGCGCTGCGCGAAATGACCGACGACAGCGGCGGCCGGACTGAGATTGTCAACGACCTGGGCGACCTCGATCCGGCAGTGGCGAGCATCGCCGACGAACTGAGTCAGCAGTACTACCTCGGCTATCCGAGTCCGGGACATCGCGATGGACGCTGGCACACCATCCGCGTCGAAGTTCGCGATCCGTCGCTCAAGGTACGCGCCCGCAAGGGCTACGTCGCGACGCCGTAAGAGGACAAAACGCCTGGCACAACCTTCGCAGTAGGTTGGGTCGGCCGCCTTCGCTGACGCGCAACGGCCGGCCAAGGAGTTTCCGTCATGAAGAAGCTGGTCTCCCTTCTGTTTGTATCGTTGTTCGTTCTGAGTACCGCTGCGTTCGCGCAGCCCGAACGCAAAGATCTCCAGGTGTTCAACGACATCGCAAGTCAGGTCAATCGCTACACGCAGCTCACGATTTTCGACAGCATTGCCGCGTCGGTTGACGACGGCCGCGTGGTGCTGAGCGGCTGGGTGACGATGCCGTACAAGCGCGACGACCTCGAGCGCCGTGTCCGCAAAGTCGAAGGCGTAACGGCAATCGACAACAAGATCGGCGTGTTGCCGGTATCGCAGTTCGACAACGAGCTGCGGTTCCGGATCTCGCGCGCGATTTACGGCCACTCGCTGTTCTGGAACTACGCCAACATGATCAACCCGCCGATTCGCATCGTCGTCAATCACGGCCGGGTGACGTTGGAAGGTGTGGTGCAGAGCAACGTCGAGCGGCAACTGGCGCGATCGCTGGCGTCGGGATTCGGCGAGTTCGGTGTGAAGAACGCGTTGAAAACCGAAGCCGAAATCCGTGAGGAGATGGAGCGGAAGTCGGACTAGGGGGTCCTGGGTCCCGGGTCCTGGGTCTTGCGGGATTTGATGAACCAGATGAAGCCCGCGAACGTCAGGACCACGAGCACGCCCATTCCGGCAAACAGGGCGAGGGTGCGAAAGAGGATCGATTCCTTTTCCATCCTCGCCTCGACCAGCAGCGGCGTTCCCTTCATGCGGTCGCTCAGCGACTGTTCCCAGACGATGATGTTGCCGCGCTCGATCCGGCGCGCCGGCGAGTTGTGAGAGTCGACGCGGCTCGGCAGGTGGAGCCGCACCGCCATCAGCTCATCGCCGTCCCAACCGGCGTTGCCGACCTGCTGACCAGCTGCGTCACCCATGACCTGGCCGAACTCAAAACGATCGTGGCCTTCGAGGTAGCGGTAGCTGGACCAGGCAAATGGCGCCGACTCGCCCAGCCGGCGAATATCCGGGACGTCAATCCGCAAGTGAACATAGCGGCGCCCCTCGCGCCGTGACGTGGTGACGCTCTCGACGATCGAGACTGGCGCATTGTAGAGATCTCGTACGGCGAGGCGGTCGAGGCGGGCGCGCGGGTCGAGCGGCAGCGTGACACCGCGCAGCGCCACCAGCGCCGGCACCGACGCATTGACGTAGACGGTGGCCGAACCGTCGAGCGCAAGGAAGACGTCTTCTTCGTACTCGTACTTCCTGGCGATCGCATTGCCGATGCCGCCGCAGCCGAGCGCGATCAGCTGCACCAGCAGCACCAGGGCAAACGTCAGACGCACGATCGAATAATAATAGTAGTCTTTGACTCCCACCCTGTTCCTGATCGACGGCAGCAACCAGATGTATCGCGCGTATCACGCGATCCGCGGGCTGACGCGATCGGACGGCAAGTCGACCAACGCCACCTACGGCTTCATCACGATGCTGCGCAAGCTGCTGGCGGATCATCAGCCGCAGTACATCGCCGCCTCGTTCGACGTTCGCGGCACCACGTTCCGCACGCAGATCGCCGCCGACTACAAGGCCACCCGATCGCCGATGCCCGGCGACCTTGCCGAGCAGGTGCCGTGGGTGCACGAGGCGTGCGAGGCGCTCGGCGTGCCGATCTACACCGCCGAGGGCTACGAAGCCGACGACGTGATCGGCACGCTGGCCACGAAAGCGGCCGCGGCCGGAATGCACGCGGCGATCGTGACCGGCGACAAGGACTTTTTCCAGCTGGTCGGCGGCCCGATCAAGGTCTACAACCCGCGCGACGAAGGCGCCTGGTACGACGAAGACGGCGTGCTGCAGAAATTTGGCGTCAAGCCGTCACAGGTGTGCGACGTGCTGGCCTTGATGGGCGATTCGATCGACAACGTCGCCGGCGTTCCGGGGATCGGCGAGAAGGGCGCCACTGAACTCATCGCCACGTATGGCTCGCTCGAATCACTCCTCGCCCACGCGAGCGAGATCAAACAGAAGCGGTATCGCGAAGGCCTGCTGACCTACGCCGACCAGGCCCGGCAAAGCCGTGAGCTGGTCACGCTGCGCACCGATCTCGACGTGCCGTTCGACATCGACCGGTTCAAGTTTGCCGGCGCCGATCGCGACCGCTGCTACGCGCTGTTCGCGAAACTCGAATTTCGGACGCTGGTGCCCGAGTTCGCGCCGTCAGCGTCGTCGATCGACAAGGACTATGCCATCGTCGGCTCGACCGAAGAACTCCGCGCGCTTGCCGCTGAGTTGAGGGCCGCCGGCGAGTTCAGTCTGAAGGTGATCACCGACGGCACCGCGCCCGTGCGCGCCACGCTGGTGGGCATCGCCGTGTCGACCGCCGCGTTGCAGGCGCGATACATCCCGCTCGGGCACGAGGGCTTCGGCGGCGGCTCGCTGGCCAAGCCGGAGGCGCTGGCGATCTTGACGCCGGTGCTGACCGACCCGGCGGTTCGCAAGATCGGGCACGACCTGAAAGCCGATTTGATAGTGCTCGGCCGGCACGGGATCGATCTGGCGAACCCGATCGGCTTCGACACGATGCTGGGCAGCTACCTGCTGGATGCGAACCGGTCGAGCCAGGCGATGGAGCCGCTCGCGCTCGAGCAACTCGGCTACAAGGCGCAAACCGAAGAGGACGTGATCGGCAAGGGCGTGAAGGCGCTGGCCTTCGCGCAGGTGCCGGTCGAGAGCGTGCTCGACTATGCCGGCGAGCGCAGCGACCTGGCGTGGCAGCTCGCCAGGAAGATCGAACCGGTGCTGGCGCAAGACGAGCTGCACTCCGTCTACCGCGATCTGGAATGGCCGCTGCTGCCGATTCTCGCCGGGCTCGAACGTAGCGGCGTGCGTGTGGATGTCAAGTCGCTCGGCTCGCAGTCGATCACCCTCGATCGCGAATTGTCCGATTTGAGCCGGCGGATCTTCGCGCTGGCCGGCGGTGAGTTCAACATCGCCTCGCCGAAACAGCTGGCGGAAGTGCTGTTCGAGAAGATGCAATTGCCGGTGCTCAAGCGGACGGGCCGGGATCGAACCGCGTCAACCGCAGTGGAGGTGCTCGAGGAGCTGGCGGCACAACACGACATCTGCCGTCTGGTGCTCGACTGGCGCGGCCTGGCGAAACTGAAGGGCACCTACATCGACGCCTTGCCGTCGTTGGTCAATCCCGAAACCGGGCGCGTGCACACGCAGATCAGCCAGGCGGTGGCCGCGACGGGGCGTCTGAGCAGCAGCGACCCCAACTTGCAGAACATTCCGATCCGGACCGAGATCGGACGGCAGATCCGAAGCGCTGTCATCGCCGATCCGGGTCATGTGCTCATCTCCGCCGATTTTTCGCAGATCGAGCTGCGGGTGCTGGCGCATCTCTCGGGCGACGAGACGCTGACGGCCGCGTTCGCGCGCGGCGACGACATTCACGATCAGACCGCGACCAAGGTGTTCGGCGCCGACAGCTTGCTCGATCCGTACGAGCTGCGCCGCCGAGCCAAGATCATCAACTACGCCCTGCTCTACGGGAAGACGGCGTTCACGCTGGCGAAAGACATCGGCGTCACGCAACAGGCGGCGCAACAGTTCATCGACGCCTACTTCGCCGGCTTCCCGCGCGTCCGCGCCTTCATCGACAAGACGCTCGCCGATGCGCACGCCAGCGGCGTGGTGAAGACGATGTTCGGGCGGCGACGGCCGGTGCCGGAGCTGACGAGCCGCAATTTCCAGATCCGCGCCGGCGCCGAACGGATCGCGGTCAACATGCCGATTCAGGGCACCGCCGCCGACATCCTCAAACGCGCCATGATCGACGTGCACCTGGCGCTGACCGCGAATGTGCCGCGAGCACGAATGATCCTGACCGTGCACGATGAACTGCTGTTCGAGGCGCCGAGGGACGACGCCGACGCGGTGTCGGCGCTGGTGAAGGAAAAAATGTCGAGCGCGGTGAAGCTCAGCGTGCCGCTCGATGTCGATGTGGGGGTTGGAGAAAACTGGACCGAAGCGAAGAGTTAGCAGGAGTTACTTCCATCTCTCCTTCACCACCGCCCATTCCGTTCTCAGATCTGCTTCCGTCTGACCGCGCCGGTCGGGCGACATCAATCGCACGCGATCGGGAATGATGCCTTCCAGCATCAGCTTGTCGAGATCGGCGCGCAGGGTGGCGGCGCGGCCGCCCGCCAGGCGGGCGCGCACCCAGCCGGCGATGGCGGCGTCCCACGCGCCCACCGGGTCGCCGGCTCCGCGCGTGCCAACCACGATCCAGTAGGCCGCGGCGGCAGAACCGGGATTCCGCTCCAGCTCACGCGTCATCCGGTCGCGCATATGGCTGAACACACGCTCGCGCGACTCGCGGTCGAGCGCGTCGGCGCGGCGCTCGACGGCGCTGCCCCACCAGTCGAGCATCGCCTCAGCGGTGACCAGTCCCTGGCCGATGGCCCCGTCGAGGCCGCTCTCGAACAGCTCGGCGGCGGCGCCGTAGTTCTCTTCGAAAAACAGCGTCTCGCCGAGCGCCATCAGGAAGTCGACGTGATCGCGGACATCGATCTGCGACACCCGCACGTTGCCAAGCTGCGATCGCGCGGCGGCGAGATCGGCCGGATTGGCGCGCTCGCGGTAGCGTTCGAGATAAGCGCGCGCGAGCACCACCGTGGCCGCGTCGGAAGTGACGGCCACCTTCTGCGCCACCAGCGCCGCCTCGCTGCCTCCGTCGAACCGCCGCTCGTTGTACGCGGCGCCGCCCTTGGCCCGCTCGGCCCGCCGCGCGAAGGCGGGTGCGCGGCAGAACCGCATCCCCAGGACCACTACAGGCGCAAACGCGATTCTTCTCACGAGGGCCACAGATGACACAGCATACAATCTAGCGTTGGATGACGGAACCGGTGATTGTCCCTCGGGCTGAGCACCCGATTTCGCGACGGGACATCGATGCCGATGCGCTGAAAGTCCTCTATCGCCTTCACGAGGCCGGCTACGCCGCCTATCTCGTCGGCGGCAGCGTGCGCGATTTGCTGCTCGGCCGCCGGCCCAAGGATTTCGACATCGGCACTTCGGCGCACCCCTATCAGATCAAAAAGCTGTTCCGTAATTGCTGGATCATCGGCCGTCGCTTCCGCCTGGCACACGTGCGCTTCGGCAACAAGACGATCGAGGTGGCGACGTTCCGCAAGAACGTGCCGGCCGGCACCGAGTCGGAACCAGCGCAACCCGTGGAACCGGTGGAACGTCTGGAACTTTTGCAACCAGTCCATCACGACAACACCTTCGGCACTCCCGAAGAAGACGCGTTCCGCCGCGACTTCACCGTCAACGCGTTGTTCTACGACATCGCCACCTATTCGATCATCGATTACGTCGGCGGCCTGCAGGACCTGAAGAGCGGGCTGATTCGATCGATCGGCGATCCGAACGGGCGATTCGATGAGGATCCGGTCCGGATGCTGCGCGCCATTGTCATGGCGTCGCGGCTCGGGTTTCAGCTCGATCCGCCGATCGTGGACGCGATCACGCGGAAGCGATCGCTCATCGCCACCGCCGCGGCGCCGCGGTTGATCGAGGAGTACTACAAGATCCTGCGCTCCGGCGCAGCCGAGACGACGTTCCGCGCGCTCGCCGAGCACCGCCTGCTCGAGCCGGTGACGCCCGAGATTCAGCGGGGCGCCAGGAACCAGGCCCTATGGGACGGGCTCGCCTCGCTCGACGCGTACCGGAAAAAGTTCGAGGCGGCTCCAACCGCGCTGCGCAATCCGATCCTGCTCGGAACGGTCCTGGTGCCGCTCGGGCTGATGCCGCGGCGTGATCCGTTCCGAGGACACGGAGAGACGGACGGAGAACACGGCGACGAAGGACCGGAGCCCGGCAACGAGCTGGTGCCGCGCGCGAAGCCGAAATTCCGGCGGCCGCCGAAAGAGCCGATCCTGAAGATCGGAATGTTGCCGATCGCGCGCGGCGATACGGACCGGCTCCGCCAGTTGCTGTCGATGCAATCACGCATCGCCGACCTCGAGACGTCGCCGCGCGGCAAGCGCGCGCTCATGCATCGCGGGTCGTTCGATGACGCGCTGACCTGGTTCGAAATCCACGGCCAGTCGCCGGCGGTGCTCGAGCACTGGAAAGGGTTCATCGAAGCGCTCGGGCCGAACGCGGTCCATCATCCCGACGGTGAAGACGGCATGGGCCCGCACGGTGAACGCATGGGCCCGCGGCGTCGCCGGCGCGGCCGCCGTCGCCGCCGAGGGCGAGGCCACAATCGCCCGCCGGAGCAGTAGGTCAGGCCATCAGGCCATCAGGCTTATCCGTTCTCGCGCTCGAACTCCTGCATGAATTGCACGAGCGCGTCGATGCCCTCTTCCGGGAACGCGTTATAGATCGACGCGCGCATGCCGCCCACCGATCGATGGCCCTTCAGGCCGTCGAGGCCGGCCGCCGTCGATTCCTTCACGAACTTGTTCTCGAGATCCTCGTTCGGCAAACGGAACGTGATGTTCATGCGCGATCGGCTCGCCCTCTCGGCGGTGCCGCGGTAGAAGCCCGAACGATCGATTTCGGCATACAGCTTCGCCGCCTTGCGTTCGTTGCGCGCCGCGATCGCGTCGAGCCCGCCCTGCGCGAGCCCCCACTTCATCACCAGCGCCAACAGATAGATGCCGAAGCATGGCGGCGTGTTGTACATCGATCCGTTCTCGGCGTGCACCGCGTAGCTGAGCATGGTGTGCAGCGACGAGGACGACCGCGCCAGCAGATCATCGCGCACGATCACGAGCGTCACGCCGGACGGTCCAAGGTTCTTCTGCGCGCCGGCGTAGATCAATCCGTACTTGGCGACGTCGATTGGGCGGCTGAACATGTCGGACGAGGTGTCGGCCACCAGCGGCGCACCGGCGACGCCGGGTTCAGAAGGCCACTCGGTTCCGAACAGCGTGTTGTTCGTGGTGATGTGGACGTAGGCGGCGTTCGGCGTCAGCTTGATCTCGTCCTGGCGTGGGATTCGCGAAAAGTTGTCGGCTTCAGTCGAGGCGGCGATGTTCACGGTGCCGACACGCTTCGCCTCCTTCACCGCCTTCTGCGCCCAGCCGCCCGTGACGATGTAGTCGGCGGTGCTGCCTGGTATGAGCAGATTGAGCGGCACCATCGAGAACTGCATTGACGCGCCGCCCTGCAGAAACAGCACCTTGTAATTCGAAGGAACCTTGCCGAGCGTGCGGAGGTCCTGTTCGGCCCTGGCGAGAATCGCCTCGAACGTTCTCGAGCGGTGGCTGATTTCGAGCACCGACATGCCGACGCCGGGCAGCGATACCAGGTCGCGCTGCGCTTCTTCGAGGACCGGCAGCGGCAGAATCGCCGGGCCGGCGGAAAAGTTATGGACGCGGTGAGTCGTAGTAGCCATGAAGTTATCCAGAGATTAGATGCGACAACAGGCCGTCGCGGAGCTTCGGTTCAAACCAGGTCGACTTGGGCGGCATGATGCCGCCGGCATCGGCGATGCGCATCAGGTCGCCGACCGATACCGGATACATCGAGAACGCCACGGCGAACTTCCGCGAATTCACCAGCTGCTCGAGCTCGCGCGAGCCGCGAATGCCGCCGACGAAATCAATGCGCTTGTCGGTGCGCACGTCGACGATGCCCAGTAGCGGATCCAGAATCGCCGACTGCAACACGTCGACGTCCAGCGCATCCGTCGACGAGGGCAGCGTAACGGTGTACCACCTGCCATCGAGAAACATGGCGACGCTGCCCCTGCTCTCCGGGCGCGGCGGCCCGCCGTCGCGGACCGCGAGCGTGCGCCTGATCTCCTCAAGAAATGCCGCCGCGGTCAGGCCGCGCAGATCGGCGACCACGCGGTTGTAGGGCAGGACCTGCATCTGGTTGTCCGGAAACGCCACCGCCAGCACGCGATCGGCCTCAGATCCCAGGGCCGCAGAAAGCGCAGATGTCTTCGTTCTGATTGCCTGGCGTGCTCGCGCGGCGCTGGCGGCGCGATGATGCCCGTCTGCTATGTACAACGACTCGATCCTGGCAAACGCGGCCACGAGGTCTTGATTGTCAACCGCTGCAACCCGCCAGAGCTCGTGGCGAACGCCGTCGGCGGCGGTGAAATCGAAGAGCGCAGGCTGCCGCACCACGCGCGCGACGATCGCGTCGACGGCCTTCGAGGCCCGGTATGTCAAAAATACAGGGCCTGTCTGCGCACCAATCGCAAGCATGTGACGCGTCCGATCGTCTTCCTTGTCGGGCCGGGTCTTCTCATGCTTCTTGATCTGCTCGCGGTCGTACTCATCGATCGAGAAACACGCCGCCACCCCCGACTGGACGTGCCCGCCCATGGTCAGCCGATACACATACAGGCTCGGATCCGGTTCGACGACGAGCGGTGCCCGCGCCTTCAGCGCGGCGAAGTTCTGCGCGGCGCGGTCGTAGACCGCATCAGCGTGGAGAGACGTGCCCGCCGGCAGATCGATCTCCGGACGCGACACATGCAGAAAACTGAGAGGGTTTGCCGCGGCAAGAGAGCGCGCTTCTTCCGTGTTCACGACGTCATACGGAACAGCCGCGACAGCGGCGGCGGCCTCAGGAACCGGCCTGAGCGCCGCGAAAGGAAAAATCGACGACATGAAACCTCAATTATAGGCCTCGGCGGCAGGCGTCTTGCAGCAGCTACCAGCTTGGGGAGGAATGCATGAGGTTAAGTATGACTCGTTTTGTAACGGTTCTTTCGTTCCTGGTGGCGATAACCGCCGTCTCGGCGGCGCAAGCATCCGCGCAAGACGCCGGAATTCGAGGCGGGTTGTCGATCGATCCCGATCAGTTCTATTTCGGCGGGCACCTCGAGACCTCCCCGCTCGTGAACCGCCTGCACTTCCGGCCCAACGTCGAGATCGGAATCGGCGACGACCTGATCCTGATTGGCGCGAACATGGAGTTCCTGTACAAGTTCCCGCGCCGCAGCGGCTGGAGTCTTTACGCCGGCGCCGGCCCGGCGCTGAACATCATCATGCCCGACGAGAGCGATGAATCGTTCACCGAAGGCGGGTTGAACATTCTGGTCGGCGCGGAGAACACGCGCGGGTTGTTCTTCGAATTCAAGGTCGGCGCGATCGATTCACCGGACTTCAAGTTCGGTGTCGGGTACACCTGGCGGTAATCAGGCTATTCGTTGGCCGCCCGCAGCGAAGACGGATCGGAGAGCAACGAGAAGTATCGATCCCGCTCCGTCGTGAACACCGCAACGTATGCCGCCGGGACCGGTTCGCCCGGCGGCATGTTGCGATGCTCGATCACGGGATTCACGTAGCGCCCGTTCTTCTTCATGCCGTAGTGCAGATGCGGTCCGGTGGCGAGGCCGGTCCTGCCGACGCGGCCGACGAGATCACCCTGCCCGACGCGCGAGCCGCCGCGGACGGATATCGACGACAGATGCAGGTACTCGGTCTCATAGCCATTCGAATGGCGCACGCGGACCGTGCGGCCGCCGCCGGCCGTCCACCCAGCAAGCGTCACCACGCCCGGCGCCACGGCGCCCACCGGCGCGCCGGTCGGCGCGTGATAGTCGACGCCGTTATGCGCGCGCGCGTAGCCCAGAATCGGATGCCGGCGTGAGTTCGAGAAGCGCGAGGTGATGCGCGGCTCGAACTTGAGCGGCGACTTCAGGAAAAACCGTTTCAGTGAACGGCCCTTCTCGTCGTAATACCCCGGCGCGCCGCCCTCCGGCGTGAAGCGCATCGCTTTCATCGATCGACCGACGTTGACGAACTCGGCGGCGAGAATCGGCCCGTATCCCGCGGCTCGGCCTTCTCGCGAGTGCCGCTCGACGAGCAGGCGGAAACGATCGCCCGGCTGCAAGTCGGAGTTGAAGTCGATCTCGCCGGAAAACACGTCGGCCAACGCCAGCGCCAGCTCGATGCGCTCGCCCGCCTTGTCGAGTGCGGCGACCAGCGAGTTGCTGTCGCGGTTGATCTCGCCCTCCACGGCGATCACCGCAACCTGCTTGGGAATGCGATCGACGGTGGCGAGGAAGCGCGGCGGCTCCGACTTCGCGGCTGGCTTCGGCGGGACTTCGCCGTCCTTCGCGCGCACCACCACGAGACGGCGATCGTTATCGATCTCGTATTCGAAGCGGCGCACGCGGCCGTCGAGCAGTCGATCGAGCGCGTAAGCTTGGCCGGCGCGCAGGCGACGGACGTCCATCGCTGACGCGATCGACGACACCAGCTGCAAGCCTTCGCCGTTCTCGATCAAGTGATTGTCGAACAAGTCGGACAAAGTCGTGCGCGACGGAATAAAACCGGTGATCAGATCTGAATCCTTCGCCAGGACCACGTCGCGGCCCAGATGCACGGCGGTCTCGGGATCCGCCGCGGTCACCAGCCAGACAGCTGGAAAACCGGCGGCGACGAGCGCGCCGAACGCGGGAATCAGGATCGCTTTACGAATCTGCATGGGCCGTCACTTGATCGGAACGGTGAGCTGGGTGGTCATCCCAGCGTTCACCCGCACGGTCTGCGTGACTTTTCGGCCCCGCAACTCGAGCACAACAGTGTGATCGCCCGGCGACAGCTCGCGGATTGTCATTGGCGTGGTGCCGCGATTCTGACCGTCGACGACGATGCGCGCGCCCAGCGGGTCACTGCGGATCTCGAGGCCGCCGGTGGCGGCGGTCCCCGTGAGCTCGACGTATTGCGAAGTCTGCACGCCGCCCTGAATCATCAGCGGGATCACGCGCGGCTCCGACTTGCCGCTCTGCACCTCCAGCACGTGCGCCCCGCGCTCGAGCCGAATCGTCAGCGGGGTCACACCTCTTACCTGGCCGTCGATCTTCACTTGCGCGCCTTCAGGACGCGATTGCACCACGAGCTCGCCGACGCTGTCGGAGAGGCCGCCGGTGCCTCGCGTGAGCAGCCAGCCCATCGCACCCAGCAGCACGACGACGACGGCTGACAGCCCAAGTACGAGCGGATTCAGTCCACCTCTTGCAGGGACCGCCTCCGCTTCCTCGGCTGCAGTCATCGATGGTGCAAATGTCGAAGGCGCGGGTGGCTCTTCTTCCTCGGCTTCGTATGCCGCGGCAGGTGGCTCTTCCTCGGCGGGTGCCTCTTCCTCGGCGGCTGGTTCTTCCGCGGCGGGCTCTTCCTCAGCAGGCGCCTCGTACACCGCCGCGGGTGGCTCCTCCACGACAGGCGCGACGTGCGCCGCTACGGGTTGCTCCTCCACAGCGGGTTCTTCGTACGGGGCCACGGGCGCGGGTGCTTCGTCGCGTGCTGGCGGCTCGTACGCCGGCTCTTCGACCACAACCGGCGCTTCTGGCTGCGGCGCTGGTTCCTCGCGACGGCCCCAGCTCCACCACCTTTTCTTCCGAGGCTCCGGCGCCCGCGCAGCAACCTCTTCCGCGGCGGCAGCCTGTGCAGCGGCCGGTTCTTCTGCGACCGGTTCCTCTGCGACCTCCTCTTCTGCGACTCCTTCTTCCGCGACTTCTTCTTTCGCTTCTTCCGCGATTTCTTCTGTTGGGACCTCTTCTTGCGCGACGGTTTCTGGAGCGACCTCTTCTACGGCGACCCGTTCCTGCGCGATCGGCTCTTCCGCCACCGGCTCCGGTGCGGGTTCCTCAACAACTTCCTCTTGAACGGGTTCGGGCTCTGGCTCAGGCGCCGGTGGCGGCCCGCCTTCGCGGCCGAAGGCCGCTTCGGCGCGGTCGCGCCGTAGCTCGCGGGTTTCAGCGCGAGCGGAGGCGGGCGGTTCGGGAGCACGCCGCGACAGCGGGGCATCGCCTTTCGGCTGGTAGGTCCGCAGCTGCCTCGCGATCGGATCTTCTTCCTCGACCGGAGGCGGAGGGGGCCCGCCTTCGCGGCCGGAGGCCGCTCCGGCGTGGTCACGCCGCAGCTCGCCAGTTTCAGCGCGAGCGGAGGCGGACGGTTCCGCCTTGGGCGGATCCATCTTCGGCTGATAAGTCAACAGCTGCTTCGCGATCGGATCGTCGTCGTCGATCTGCATCCGCGAGCGAAAGGGCTCTGGTGCCGGTTCTGACCGGGCGACCGGCGCCGGCGCTGACATCTGGTGCGAAGGCTGCGCCTCTTCGGGCACGCCGGAAGGAGCCGCGAGGTCGTCGAGGGGTATCTCAACTTCTTCGACAGCCTCTTCCTGGGATTGCGCCGACTGCTCGCGATCGCGTTGCTCTTGCGCCAGCGCCGATGCCGACTGGACCAGCAGCTCCCTGAGTCTGTCCTGCGCCGGCGCAGCGGGCGGCGGTTGAGGTTCCGACTTTGGTTGGGGCTCAGGTTCTGGTGCCGGTACTGCTGCTACTGATACTGGTGGCGGTGGTGGCGGCGCGGGAGGCGCCGCCGGGCGCCGCTTGATGTCGAGTGTGCCGCCGATCTCGGCGACCCAACTGGTGAGCACCGCCGACGCGGTGACGTACGACCGATCGCTGGCGAGCACCGATTCGAATGCCAGCTGGGATTCCGACGGCGACTGAAACGACTTGTCCGGATCGAATTGCAGCGCCCGCTTCAACCAGTGCTTGAACGAACCCGAGAGCGGCGACGGTTGACTGTCGCGATGTTCCTGCGCTCTCTCCAACAGCGATTCGAGCTGTCCGGGGAACTCGTCGAGCTCGAGCGAGCGGCCAAGCAACAACGTCAGTGCGATCAGGCCGATGGCGCTGACATCGGCACGCGGAGTAGCGCGCGGCAGCCCCGTGGAGGGCGGCATCGAGACGCGGTACTCGCGCCAGAGTTTGTCGCGGCTGAGATTCAGCTTCTCGACCGCCGCACCCAGCCCATATTCCGCAATGACCAGCCGCGCCTGCGGCGTCACGATCAAGCGATGCGCCGACAACGTGCCGATGGACGCGTCGCGATTGTGCCGGCTGAACAGCGCCACCGCCGGCAACAGCTGCCGCATCAGCCCGATGACGATCGTGATGTCCACCGGGGTCTTGGCCGCGGCCGACTCCTCGAGCATGTCTGACAGCCGCCAACCCGGTGTCGAATCGGAAACGAGCTGCAGCCGATCCGCCGCCGGTCGGTCGAGGCGGCGCATGTGAACGTACGAGGCGTGACGAACGCTGGCCAGCCTCGCAACGCGCTCGGCTAGAGCACTGACAAAGGCGGTGTGTTCAACTATCTGCGGCGCGAACTCGAGGAGCTCGACTTGGTCGCCGGTCTCGGCGTCGACGCCGGCCATCCGCTGGCCGAATCCATCGTTCGGCGTGGCCGGCGCGGCAGTTGGGAGCACTGGATCCATGGGTGCAACGGGCCTTCCAAAAATCTACGGCTGTGCCGCCGATATGCTAACCCGAAGCCAGGCAATTAGTTAGGTAAAACGTATCGACGGCGCGGATGCCTGAGCTACACTGCAAAAATTGGAATTCGCTCTCAGTGTTGTGATCGCCCTCGTGGTTGGGTTTGCGGCGGGATGGCTGCTGTCGACCCGCTCGCGGACGGCTCACGAAGATGAGCTGCGCGACGCATTCCAGGCGCTCGCCGCCACCACGCTCAAGCACAGCACCGACGAGTTCCTGAAACTCGCCGACCAGAAGCTCGGCAACGTGCACCGCGAGGCGGCGCTCGATCTCACGCGACGGCAGCACGAGCTCGGTTCGCTGGTCACGCCGATCAAAGACACGCTGCAGCAGGTGGACGCGAAGCTGAAGGACGTGGAAAAAGCCCGCGTCGATGACAGCGCCAGCATGCGCTCGCTGCTGGGCCTCGTCGGCCACACGCAGCAGCAGCTGCAACAGGAAACGCAGAATCTGGTGCGCGCGCTGCGGTCGCCGGGCGTTCGCGGGCAATGGGGTGAAGTGCAGCTGCGCAAGGTCGTCGAGCTGTCGGGAATGCTCGAGCATTGCGACTTCGACGAACAACGCACGATCTTTTCCGAAAGCGGCCGCATGCGGCCCGACATGACGATCAATCTGCCGGGCGGCCGCTCCATCGTCGTCGACGCCAAAGCGCCGCTCGAGGCGTTCCTGGATGCGCAGGCCGCCACCGAAGAAGGCATTCGCAGCGGCAAGCTCGCCGACCATGTTCGGCAAGTTCGTGAACACGTGGGCAAACTGGGCGCCAAAGCGTACTGGGATGCGCTTCCGGCGTCGCCCGAAATGGTGATCCTCTTCCTGCCCGCCGAAGCCATCTACATGGCGGCACTGGAGCGCGATTCATCGCTGATTGACTTCAGCGTGAAGGAGAAGGTGCTGATCGCGAGCCCGCTGACCCTGATTGCACTGCTGCGTGCGACCGCCTTCGGGTGGAACCAGGAGCGGTTGACGATCAACGCGGAAGAAATCAGCCGGCTCGGGCGGGCGCTGCACGAGAGCGTCGCGACCATGGCGGAACATCTCGAGGATCTGCGCAAACGGCTCGACGGGATGTTCTCGACGTTCAACCGGCTGGTCGGGTCGTTCGAGAACAACGTGTTCGTGAAAGCGCGCCGCTTCCGCGAGCTCGGCGCCGGCAGCGCGAAGGACGTCCCTGTCATCGACAAGCTGGAGACCGCCGCTCGCAAACTTGATATTCCCGTTCAGCAGGGCCTGCTCGAGGACGAAGAGAGCAAGGCCGCATCAGGAGATCGATCATGAGGGGTCTTGGGTCGGGGGTCTTGGGTCTTGGGTCCTGGGTCTTGGGTGTGGGAATTCTCGTTACGCCGGTCCACGCGCAGACCAAGCCAGAAGCCACATCGCTGTCGGGCAAGCCGCTGGCCATCCCCCAGACGATTCCCAACCGGCAGAAGCTCGACGCCGATCTGGCCCAGGCGGAAAAATCGCTGGCGGCAAACCCAAAGGATGCGGAGTCCATCATCTGGGTCGGGCGACGGCTCGGCTACCTGTGGCGATTCAACGATGCCATCGCGATGTTCACGAAAGGCATCGAACTTCACCCCGACAATCCAAAGTTCTACCGGCATCGCGGCCATCGCTACATCAGCATCCGCCAGTTTGCGAGGGCGCAGGCCGACTTCGAGAAAGCCGTGCAGCTCGTCAGGGGCAAGCCCGACGAGATCGAGCCGGATGGCGCGCCGAATCCGGCCAACAAGCCGCGCAGCACGCTGCAGTTCAACATCTGGTATCACCTGGCCTTGTCGCACTACCTGCAGGCCAACTATCAGCGCGCCTACGACGCATGGGCCGAGTGCATGAACGTGTCGAACAACGACGACTCGATTGTCGCCAACAGCGACTGGATGTGGATGTCACTGATGCGCCTCAACCGCAAATCCGACGCCGCGAAGGTGCTGGAACGCATCCAGCCGAAGATGGACATCCTTGAGAACACGGCGTATCACCGCCGTCTGCTGATGTACAAGGGACTCGAGAAGCCCGACGCGCTGCTCAACACCGAGACCGCCGATGCCACGCAGATTGCCACGCAGGGCTACGGAGTGGCGAACTACTACTACGTGACCGGCGACGTCGCCCGGGCGCGGCAGGTGTTCGAAAAGATCGTCTCCGGCGCGGGATGGAACGCGTTCGGGTATATCGCCGCCGAGGCCGATCTCGTGAGAATCAAGTAGGGACGGACCTTCACGTCCGTCCTACGTGGTTCGCAGCAGGCTCGACGGGTTGATCCGCATGGCCCGCCTCATCGGGATCACCGTCGCCATCGTGCCGATCGCGAGAATCAACAGCATCGGCACGATGAACGCTTCCCACCCCGGCGAGTCAAACACGCCGCCGCGGCCTTGGGCGATGCGCGTCAGCGCGTAGGTCAACGCGATCCCAATCGCCGTGCCAAGGCCAAGCATGCGGAGGCTGTGCGCGGCGACCAGCCGCAACACGTCCCTGCCCGTTGCGCCAACGGCCATGCGCACAGCGAGCTCGGTCGCGCGTCGCGACACCGCGAATGCGAGCACGCCGTAGATGCCCGCGGCCGTGAGCAGCATGCCGGTGGCGATCAGCGGGAACAGCGGGAACGTGCCGACGATGATCTCCTGGCCGATGATCTGTTTGATCTGCTCGATTGTCGTCACTCCCGCCACGACCACCCCGCCGCCAAGCGCGTCGACCTCGCGGCGGATGGTCTGCGTGAGTGGCGCCGGATCGCCGGCGGCGCGCACCATGAACTCCGCGCGGTGCGGGATTTCCTGCAACTGTGCAAACGGCGTGAACAACATCGGCCGGACCGGCTGGATCGCCGTCACCGAATAACCCGTCACGACGCCGATCACCGTGTGCGGCCGGCCTTCGACGAAGACCTCGCGGCCCAGCGCCGACGCGGCCGCGCTGTTGGCTGCCGATGGCCACAACTGCGCCGCAAGAACGTCGTTGACGATCGCCACTCGTTCGCTCGCGGCGGTATCACGGCCATCAAAGACGCGGCCGGCACGCATCCGAACACCGAGGGTGGTGAAGTATTCGGGCCCGATGGCGCCGCCGCGGACGCTGATTGGCTCGGTCGTCGACGGATCGCTCGACGCTCGCAGCGGCGGACCGCTGGCAAGATACGGTACGGTCAACGCGACCTCCGCCGACGCCACTCCCTTGATGCTGCGGATCCGTTCGAGGATGGGTTCGGGCGTGATCCCGTTCACGTGGTCGACCCTGGCGCTGAGGATCGGTTCGGTCGCGAAACCCGGATTGTCGTTGAGACTCTTGGCGTAGGAGGCGAGCATCGCGCCGGTGGACACCAGCAGCGCCACCGTCGTGGCGATCTCGAATACCACCAGCGCGTGCCGCCATCGTTGCCGCACGCGATCCGAGGCTCGAATCGCGTTGAGCGGATTGACGTGCAGCCGCCGGGTCTCGTAGAACGCCGGCGCCACGCCGGTCAGCAATCCTGCTGCAACGGTCACGAACGCCGCTGGCAGGAGGATCGTCCAGTCGATCGACAGATCGAACATGTCCGCCGTCGGCACGTTGCGCACCGCCAACCCTCGCAGCGCGAAGGTCAGCGCCACACCCAGCAATCCGCCGCCGATCGCGATCAGCGTCGACTCCGTCAGCAGCGATCGGACAATGCGCCCGCGCGAGCCGCCGAGCGACGCGCGAATGGCGATCTCATGCTCACGCGATGTCCACTGCGCCATCATCAGCACCGCCACGTTGGTGCAGGCGATCAGCAGGGTCAGGAATACCGCGCTCGTCAGCAGGATGATCACGAATGGCCCGACGTTGTTGCCGATCGGCGTTCCCCGCACCGGTAACGCGATGGCTCGAACCTGACGTTGATCAGCCGGGAGCCTGGCGGCGAAGCTGTCCGCGGCGGCGCGTAGACGTTCGACCATCGCGGCTTCGCTCATCCCCTGCGGCCGCCGCAGGACGACGTCGAGCATGGCGGGGCTCGGGATCGAGTGGGGCTCGATCCTGGTCCAGACCGCAGACCCCATTTCTCCGTACCAG
>Ga0187893_10004601_pt1 | contig 25993 bp, 11 predicted proteins | sample MA1701074metaG_FD_139574 | JGI IMG/M metagenome (GOLD analysis project Ga0187893, IMG submission 139574) | White microbial mat communities from a basaltic lava cave in the Kipuka Kanohina Cave System on the Island of Hawaii, USA - MA170107-4 metaG ... | reverse complement strand
GCCAGTACGGATTTCAGGTGATCGGCCTCGCCCAACCCTGAACCGGTCGGCTTGTAACGTTCCGCATCCGATCCGTCATACTCCGTCGATGACCTCCGTGTGTCTGGACTGCGGGAGCCCGCTTCCGGAGGAGAAGTCTCTCCTGGGCCTTTGCCCTCAGTGCCTTCTGCCCATCACCGAAGCCCCCGTCAACGTGACGCTGGCGACCGGGAAGGACGAGCCCCTGGGGCGTCCCGGACCACACCCTCGAGCCGGCCGGTGAGGGCCTGGGGGAGCGCGCTTATGGCGGCGAACAGGATAGGTAAGGTGAAGGCGGCGATTCTTCGGATCATCAAGGAATCCTCCGGACCTTACCCTTTGAATGACGGAACGAATCCAGAATGTTACGCCGGCTCCCCGGCATTCCGCTTGTCTCACGGAAACATTCCCCCAATCCATGCTATCCTGTGCGGCATCACGGAGATTGCCGCCATGTCATCGCGATTCGTGACCACCAGCTGGACTCAGGTGCTCGCGGCGCGGGAGGCGCCGTCGAGTGAATCGCGCCAGGCACTCGAGGGGTTGTGCGAAGCCTATTGGTACCCCCTCTACGCATTCGTCCGCCGGCAAGGTCATGCCCCCGAAGAGTCGAGCGACCTGACCCAGGCCTACTTCGCGCAGCTCCTGGAGAAGGGTTATCTCGAGGACTTCGACCCCTCCCTGGGGCGCTTCCGCGTCTTCCTGAAAGCGTCGGTGAAGAACTTCCTGTCCAAGGAGCGGGACAAGGCGCACGCCTGGAAGAGGGGAGGGCGGGCGCAAGTCGTCTCCTTGAGCGCGGAGGAAGTCGAAGGACGGTACCGCTACGAGCCCGTGGACCGGCTGACGCCGGAGGAGATCTTCGAGCGGCGCTGGGCTCTGACGCTCCTCGAGAGAGCCCTCGCGAAGCTGCGCCGGGAGTTCGACCGCGAGGGGCGGCCGGAGGACTTCGAGAAGCTCAAGGGGTACCTCACGGGAGACGAGATCACGGTCCCGTACCGCGAGGTGGCCGAGGAGCTCGGGAGCACCGAGCCTTCGGTCAGGACGTCGGTTCACCGCCTGCGGCAGAGATTCGGGAAGCTCCTGAGGCAGGAAATCGCGGAGACGGTCGCGGCCCCGGGAGACGTCGAAGACGAGATGCGGCACCTGCTTAGAATGATGGCGTAACGATTTCCTCGCAATCCGTCATACACCGCCGACGACCTCCGTGCGTCCGGACCGCGGGGAACGCCCGCTGGCCCGCAAACCCCAACGTGTCGCCGGATGGCCGGTTCAGGCGCCGCTTTCTCGATCATGGCCAGCTCTCGTTCGAGCGCGTGGCGGCTCGCGATGGTGTTGGGCGTGAACCGCTCGAGAAGGGCCTCCCCGCAGAAGAGCGTCCAACCCCTCCTTCGACTGGAACGCGACGATCGCCTTTCCGATCGCCGAGGCGTGGAAGGGCGCTCGCGCCCCCACCTCGCCGGTCGTGTCGGAAGGGTTGCCGGCTCTCGAGGAGCGAAGAGGCTGTAGGTGAGGATATTGCTGAAAGAGTTTCTTGAATCGAGAGGGCGCAGACTCCGTCCGAGCATCATTTCCTCCTTGTCGGCGCCCATGGTGCTCCCCCTCGGAAGGGCCGTGTTGACGCGGGTTCTGGCCCTCACTACGATCGCCGCCGCGCCTTCGCCATGGAGCAACGCAACCGAACGCCGTTCGTCCTGGCCCTCGGCCTCGGCGACGTCTTCCTGATGACGGTGGCCGCCACGATCAGTCCCCAGCTCACCGCTCGAGGGGCCCGCGCCGGAGCTTCATCTGTTCTGTTGTGGCTCCTGGCGGCGGTGTTCTTCCTCGTGCCGCACGTCCTGGCCGTCGCCGACCTCTCGAGCCGGTACGCGGAGCAGGGCGGGATCTACGCCTGGTCTCGCCGCGCGTTCGGTCCGCTCCACGGTTTCGTGTGCGCCTGGTGCCTGTGGCTCAACAATCTCTTCTTCTTCCCTGCGGTGCTGCTCTTCGCCGCTCCCAATCTGCTCACCGCCCTCGGTCCGCGCTTCACGCACCTTTCGGACAGCCCGACGTATTCCGCCGTCTTCGTCCTGACTCTCCTCTGGTTCTCGATCGGCATGAACGTGATCGGGCTCGGAGCCGCGCGCTGGCTTCAGAACCTGACGACCGCCGGAGTCTGGGGTACGAGCGGGCTTCTGATCGCTCTCGGGGTCAGCGCGTGGGCGGCGGGAGGCTCGGCCACTTCCTTTGCTCCCGCCGCGCTCGTACCGCGACAGGACATGCTCGGCACCCTCGCGCTCTGGTCCGCGATGTGCTTCGCCTTGTCGGGATACGAGGTCGTCGCCAACGTCCGCGAAGAGATCCGAAGGCCCGAGAGGGCCATCCCCCTCGGAATCTTCCTCGCGGGCGCAGTGGCGACGCTGGTCTATGTGCTCGGCTCTGCCTCGATTCTCGTGGCCGTCCCACCGGAAGCGCTCTCGGAGCGAAGCGGGGTCGCCGACGCCGTGGAGCTCATGTCGCGTCGCATCGGAGTCTCCGGGCTCGGCGCCCTCACCGGCGCCTGCCTGGCGCTCGTCGGCTTCGCCCTCACGACCTCCTGGGTTGCCGGCTCCGCGCGCGTACCTTACGCGGCCGGCGCGGACCGGATCATGCCTCCCTCGCTCGCGAGCCTCCATCCCCGATTTCGCACGCCTCACGTGGCCCTGGTGGTGCAGGGCGCCGCTTCGTCCCTCCTGTTCCTGGTAAGCCTCTTTCTTCCCATGGGGGGAAGTCGGACCACGGTCCGTGAGGCCTATGACCTGACGTTCAATCTCACGATCCTGATCTACTTCGTGCCTTACATCTATATGTTCCTGGCGCTGGCGCGCCTTCGAGATGATCGGACGAGCGATGCCGGCCCCCGATTCCGGATTCCGGGCGGGCGAGGCGGCGTTTTGCTGACGGCCATCTCGGGCTTTCTCGCGACGGCGATTGCGATGGCTCTGCTGTTCGTACCTCCTTCGGGGACGCCGAACGTCTTCAAGTACGAAGCCAATCTGATCCTGCAGTCCGCGGGCCTCCTCGCCGTCGGCTTTCTCTTCTACGCTCGGGCGAGAGGGCACCGCAAGGTGCGAACGATCTCGGAGGTTTCCTGTGAGTGAGAGTCTTCCCACCAAAGGCGTTCCCTGGACCGAGCTGCGGCGCGAGCTCGAGGAGGCGAAGTCGACCGATTGCCCCTGGACCCGCGGGATGTTCGGCCTATGGTGGCCGAACCCGAGCCCCGAGATGCTCCGGATCTCGAACGAAGCCTTCGAGATGTTCTCTCACGCGAGCCTCCTCTACGCTCCCTGGCTGGGAAGCATTCGACGGATCGAGTCGGACCTGCAGGCGATGGTTCAGGAGCTGCTGCGCGCGCCGGAGGGAGCCGCCACCACGCTCACTTCCGGGGGCACGGAAAGCAATTTCCTCGCGGTCAAGACGGCGCGCGATTGGGCGCGGGTGAACCGGCCCGAGGCGACGCGCCCTTCGATCGTCGCGCCCCGCACCGCCCATCCCACGATGAACAAGGCGGCGAGCCTTCTGGGCCTCGAGGTCGTACGAGTACCCGCCGGTCCCGACTACCGCGCCGACGTGAACGCCATGGCGGCTGCGATCACTTCCAATACGGTGATGCTGGTCGGCTCCGCGCCCCCGTACACCCACGGCCGAATCGATGACATTCCCGCTCTTGCGGCGCTCGCCGCTCAGAACCACCTCTGGCTTCACGTCGATGCCTGCGTGGGAGGCTTCCTCGCGCCCTGGCTGCGCAAGCTCGGCCGTCCCGTTCCGGACTTCGACTTCACCGTGCCGGGGGTCTTCTCGGTGTCGGCGGACCTGCACAAGTTCGCTTATTGCCTCTTGGGCATCTCGAGCATCACTCTCCGGGATAGCGCTCTTCTCCAGTACCAGCGCTTCGAGTTCTCGGACTGGCCCTACGGAACGTACCGCAGCCAGACGTTCGCGGGATCGCGGCCCGCGGGAATCGCTGCCGCGGCCTGGGTGCTCATGCGGCGTCTGGGCGAGGAAGGCTATCTCGAGGTGGCGCGCGGCATCCTGCGAACCACCGAACTCTTCGTCTCGGGGATCCGCTCCATCCCCGGACTGTCGATTCTGAACGAGCCCGAGATGGGGATTCTCAACGTCGTTTCGCAGGAGCTGGACATGATGGCCGTCGCCGACGCCATGACCGCCCGCGGCTGGCCGGTGGCCCGGTTCGAGGAGCCGCCGGCGATTCACCTCCTCATGGACCGGGTCGACGACGAAACCGTGATTCACGATTTTCTGAACGAGCTCCGAGGGGCGGTGGGAGAAGTGCGCGCGGGACGCGTCGTCCGGTCGGGTAGTGCGCTCGGCTACGAAGCGCCCAAGCTGTAAGGACACTCCGGAATGCGCGCGTGCTCTCCCCCGTTTCCCGACTCTCTGTGACCAAGCGGCAGCGTGCTCGTCAGCTCAGGAATCGGCCCCGCTCGGAAACGGTCTCGTCAGGGATTCCCTCCGGCAGTCGATGGAGGCCGCCGCTCGATAGTCCTCGCAAGCGGCATGGAGCGTCTCGGTGTCCCCCGACGTTTGACTTCGCTTCCGCCCAGGCCGTACTTTTCTTTCCGTCGTGATCGGGCGCACGCTGTCCCATTACCGCATCCAGGCGGAGATCAGCCGGGGCGGGATGGGCGTGGTGTACCGGGCCTTCGATACGAAGCTCGAGCGCGAGGTCGCGGTGAAGGTGCTTCCGCCGGAGCTCGTGGCCGACGAGTCCCGCAGGCGCCGGTTCGTGCAGGAGGCGAAGGCGGCGGCTTCGGTCCATCACCCCCACATCGCGACCATCCACGAGATCGATGAGGCGGAGGGGGTGCACTTCATCGCGATGGAGCTGATCGAGGGGGAGAAGCTCTCGGAGCTTCTCGGGCGGGAGCGTCTATCGGTCTCCCGGACGCTCGGGCTCGTGAGGGAGATTGCGGAGGGGCTGTCGAAAGCGCACGAGAAGCACGTGGTGCACCGGGACCTGAAGCCGGCGAACGTGATGGTGAGCCGGGACGGCCACGTCAAGATCATCGACTTCGGTCTCGCGAAGCTGGTGGAGCCGCTGCGTCCTCTCGCCATGGGGGAGAGCGAGGCGGAGACGGCGACCCTGCAGCGGGAGACGGACCCGGGCCAGATCCTGGGGACGGTGTCGTACATGTCTCCGGAGCAGGCGCGCGGGGAGGCCGTGGACCACCGGTCGGACATCTTCAGCTTCGGGGTGGTTCTCTACGAGATGCTTTCGGGGAAGCTTCCGTTCCGGGGGAAGACGGGGACGGACACGCTGACGGCGATTCTGCGGGACCCGGCGCCGCGGCTCTCGGGAGTGGAGAACGCCGAAGAACTGCAGCACGTGGTGAACCGGTGCCTCGCGAAAGACCCCGAGGAGAGGTACCAGACGACGAAGGACCTTCTGGCGGACATCCGTCGGGTGCAGAGGGACACGGAGAGTGGAGTGCGGGTGGCGGCGAAGGCGCCACGAAGGAGAGCGCTCTGGGGAGTCGTGGCCGCGACCGTCATCGCCGCGGGCCTTCTCGTCGTCTTCTGGCCTCGCGGGCCGGAGCCGTTCGTGCCCCGGGTAGGCCGGACGATCCAGGTGACGAGGGAGCCGGGGCTCGAGCTCGACGCCGCCATCTCCCCGGACGGGAAGCTCGTCGCCTACGCCGCCGGACCTCGCCACACGACGAGAATCTACGTGAGACAAGTCGCGGGCGGCCGCCCCGTGCCCCTCTCCGAGGATCTCGCGGGAACCCACCGGTCCCCCCATTGGTCTCCCGACGGAACGCGCATCTTTTTCCGAAATTCCCGCCCCGGAGTCGACGAAGGTTACATCGTTCCCGCTCTCGGGGGCGCGCCGCGACGTTTTCCCGCACCAGGAGATCTTCTCGAGCTGATCTGGTCTCCCGGCGGGGAGCGCATCGCGTTCATCTCCCCCGGTCCCGACCCGGGGAGGGGCGCGATCTTCGTCGGCTCCGAAGACACAGGCGAGGCAAAGAAGCTCGCCGACGCTTCCGAGCCCTGGTCTCTGAGCTGGTCTCCCGACGGGAGACGGCTCGCGTTCACGTCGGGCAACTTTGGCTACTTCCTGAACCTCAACATCGCGCCGTCCTCCATCTGGGTCGTGGACGCGGAGAGCGGTGCGTCCTCCCCCCTCACCGACGACGGGCACCGGAACGTGAGCCCCGTCTGGACTCCCGACTCCAGCGGTCTTCTCTTCGTTTCCGATCGGGGAGGCGGCCGGGACATCTATCGAATGTCCCTCGATCCTGAAGGGCGTCCGCTCGGCGCGCCCGAGCGCCTCACCACGGGGCTCGATGTGTTCACTATCGCGCTATCAGCCGACGGACGCACCCTCGCCTATTCCGTCGCGAACCTGCGACAGAACATCTGGTCCCTTGCGGTTCCAACAAAGGGTCCAATCTCGATTGCGGAAGCGCGTCCGGTCACGACCGGGAACCAGGTCATCGACAGCGTCGGCGTGTCGCCCGACGGGAAGTGGCTCGCGTTCGGTGCGGAGCAGGGAGGCAGAACGTCCCTCCTCAGGATGCCCGTCGCGGGCACCGAGCCGGTCGAGCTCATGGCCGCTCCGACCTTCGGCATGCCGTCGTGGTCGCCGGACGGCAAGGAGATCGCGTTTCACGCGTTCAGTCGGGACAACCGAGACATCTTCGTCATCTCGGCCGAGGGAGGCTCGGCGCGTCAGATCACGAACCACCCGGCGCACGAGTTCTACCCGAACTGGTCTCCCGACGGGACGAGGCTCATCTTTCAATCGGGCCGGACCGGCGTTTCGGAGATCTATTCTGCGTCCAAGGACAGGGGCGAGCTTTCCGGAGAGACGCCCGCGCAATTGACCTCCAACGGGGAGGCGATCGTGGCGCGCTTTTCGCCCGACGGCCGCCTCATCGCCTACGAGGGGGCTAACGGAATTTCCTTGATTCCCTCCGAGGGCGGACCGTCCCGGCGGCTCACGGACTTCGGAAGCCGTCCCCTGTGGTCGAAAGACGGTAAGGCCATTTACTTCCTCGTGGGGGGGCACGACGAGCGTGCGGGGATGTGGTCGGCATCTCTGTCCGGAGGCGAGCTCGAACGGCTCGTTCGATTCGACGATCCCTTCCGGGAGTTCTACTTCGACTGGACGGGCGACGGCGAGAATTTCTATTTCATGCTCGCCGAGTTCGAGGCGGACGTGTGGGTGATGGAGCTCGAGGAATCGACGAAGTAGCCTCAGTTGCGACGGACCGGCCCCAGATACTTGTCGAGCCAGTCGAGGGTCTCGCGGATTTCCTCCCTCGAAGGCAAGTCGCCGTGCCCCGCCTCGTAGATCACGTGCTTCTTGTCCCTGTCCGGCGTTCCGAGGAGGCGGAAGAGGGGGAGCTGCGACGTCTCCAACGGGAAGAAGTCGTCGTACCGGCCGTTCAGCATGAGCACGGGGACGTTCACCCGGAGAGCGAAGTTGAGCCCGTGCACCTCCGGAAGCTCATCCCGGAGAAAGAAGCCACCGTCTTCCAGAATCGCCGCCTGGAATCGGTTCTCCACCGCGAGCACGACCGGAGCCGCACCTCCGCCCCAGCTGCTGCCCAAGTAGGCCATCCGCGTGGCGTCGATGTCCTTCCGCGTCTCGAGGTAGTCGAGCGTTCGAGCCAGGTCTTTCGACCACTGGATCATGTGGTCGCGATAAACGCCCGGCGTCCCGCGACCCGGCACGAGTCCGTCTCGCCGCTCATACGTGCTCTTGTAGATGGGGAAGACCAGGGCCCGGCCGCTCTTCACAAGAAAATCGAGGGCGTCTTCGATGGCGGAAGGCGCGAACTTCTCGTGAAACATGGCGAATCCGCTCGGAAAGTAGACGACCGCCTGGAACGGCGCGGGCACCTTCATGGGTAGGAAGAGGTGGGCGATCACGCGCTCGTTGCCGTAGGCGGCGTCGAAGGTCACCCTCACCCACGTCCAATTCTCGGTCGTCTCCGTCTCTTCCACGCGCGCGTTCAGCTCCGTTTCGTCGTAGGCATAGAGCCCGCGGTAGGCCTCGAACACCTCATCCGAGACCGGCGTTTCCTTCGAAAGGTCAGGGTGTGTCGCCTCGATTCTCGCCGCCGCAGCCGCGGACGGAGGCGAGTCGAGCTTGACGCACCGAAACCCGAAGTTCGGCCCGCGATCCCACGGGAGCCGGGCGTCGGCCTGAAGGAACATGTACGACGGCTCGCCGAAGCCTCCACCGAGGATGAAACGCTTCCCGTCGTGGCCTTCGTTCCAGCACCACTCCTTCACGTTTCCCGCCATGTCCGTCGTGCCGCGGCCACTGAGAGCGCTGGGGCTTCCGACGGGTTGGGTTCCCTCCCCGCGAAAGTTGCTTCCGGACGAAATCAGCGCGGTCCACCACGCTTCCGACGCCTGGCTCCAGTGGTAGGCCGTGGGAAGGCTTTTGCCCGCGAACTCCGCGTACGCCGCCGCCTCGTACCAGCTCACACCCGCGACCGGATGCTTCTCCATACCCTTGTGGTAGCTCCCCACCTCCCACGTCGCCGGGCCGGGCCGCCCGGTCGCATCGACGAAGTGCGCCATCGCCTCTTCCCAGGGAATTTCGTGCCCATCTCTCACGAAGGGCTCCTTCCAGAGCTCTCGATTCCGATAGCCTCCGGCGTCGACGAACACCTTGTACTCCTCGTTCGTGACCTCGTGCCCATCGATGAGGTAGTCGTCCAGCTCTACCACGGGGGCGCGTCCATGAGGGTAGAATCCGATACGTGCGCTCAACGAACAGGGAATCCTAGCTCATTCGTTGCGCCCATTCGAGCGCGCAGCCTTTCGTGAGCGGAAGCCCCGCAGGATCGAGGGAAGCGCCCGCCACGAGACGGCGGTCACTCCTTTGCTGACGGCCATAGGACGGGGGGCCGTGCAGACGATCCACCCGCGCCGCGCCCGGTATTCCTTCATGAATACGCGAAGGTGACGGGCCTGTCGTTCGGTCGGACGCTCGCTCAGCTTCGCTTCGATTGGCAGGTACCTACCGCCGTGCTCGACAACCCAGTCCACCTCGGGACCGTCGGGGTCGCGCCAGAACCGGACTCGGGCCCGGGGTAGATGCGTCCGGCACAGGCGCAGGAGCTCGAGACCGATGAGCTGTTCGAAGAGCTCTCCCATTCGCGACGGGTTGAGGCGGGTGCCCTCGTTGGCCGCGAGCCGCCGGACCCCGAGATCGAACAGAAGGTAGCGGCTCGACTTCGTGAGCTTCTTCCGGGACGCGCTCTTGGTGATGGGGTCGATGCGCTCCGCCACCAGGCAGTCGCACAGTATCTCGAAATACTCGCGCACGGTCGCAGCGGAGACCCCGACGTCCGCTGAGATCCTGGAAAAGTTGGAGATCCGTCCGGACTCCAGCGCCGCGAGCTCCAGGAACCGAGCGAAAGCGCCCACGTTCCGAACCAGCGCTTCCTGTCGGATCTCCTCCTCGAGGTACGTCTCCACGTAGGACCGAAGGTCGGTCTCCTTGTCCGCAAGGAGCCGCACGTTTCGGATTGCCGGCAGCGCCCCGAAAAGCAGCCGTTCCTTCAGTGGCGCCTTCTCGTCCTCTTCCGTCGTCAGAGGATCCATACGCAAAGCCACCACCCGCCCGGGAAGGAGATTGATGTCCTGGCCGCGGCGGAGCCTCCGGGCGGAGGATCCGGTGAAGATGAACTGGGCCTCTCCGGCGTCGATGGCGCTCTGTCCGACGTCCATCAACGACGGCACCTTCTGCACTTCATCGACGATGACCAGAGGACGTCTTCCCCGACGGGTCTTCGACCCCAGGGCCCGAATCTCCTCGAGGAGTATGGAGGGATCCTTCTCGTACCGCTGCCGCTCTCTCGGGGAGACGAGGGAGACCCGCAGTGGGGCATCCAGCTTTTCGACCAGGGTTGTTTTCCCCGTCTGCCTGGGACCAAGAAGAAGAACGCTCTTCCCGCGGGAGACGTGACGGAGCAGCTCTCCCTCCAGCCTTCTTGGAAAATACATATCTCGGTTCCGATTTTCGCCGAAAATCGGAACCAAGGCAACCAGAAGCCCTAATCGCGCCGCACCGGCCCCAAATACTTGTCGAGCCAGTCGAGGGTCTCGCGGATGACTTCCCTGTCCGGCAACCCACCGTGCTCGGTGTCGTAGACGACGTGCCTCTTGTCCTTCTCCGGCGTACCGAGGAGTCGGTAGAGCGGGAGCTGCGAGGCTGCCAAAAAAAAGTAGTCGTCGTAGCGGTCATTCAGCATCAACACGGGGGCCCTCACCCGCGGCGCGAAGTGGATCGTGTCTACCTCGGGAAGCTCCTCCCTCAGCCATAAGCCTCCCGAGGCCAGAATCGCGACCTGCAATCGCCTTTCGACGGCCAAGAAGAGCGGCCCGAGCCCGGCTCCCATGCTCGAACCCAGGTACGCCACCTTCGTGGTGTCGATGTCCTCTCGCGTCTCCAGATAATCGAGCGTTCGACTCAGGTCTTTCGAGTACATGATCCTGTGGTCGCGTCGATCGTCGCGTCTGCCATGATCGAAACCGTCCCGCCGCTCGAACGTGCCCTTGTAAATCGGAAATATAATCGCGCGGCCGCTCTTGAGAAGGAAGGCCAGCCCTTCGTCACCAACGAACCCGGACGGAACAAACGTGTCCTCGAACAGCGCGTTAGCCCCTGGGAAGTAAATGACGGCCTGGAAGGGCGGCGGAACATTCTTCGGAAGGAACACGTGGGCGATCATTCGCTCGTTGGCGTAGGCCGCATCGAAGGTCACCTCCTCCCACGCCCAGCCGCGCACGGTCCCCGCCTCCTCCACCCGGGCGTTCAGCTCCCTTCGATCGTAGGAGTAGAGTCCCCGATAAGCCTCGAAGATTGCGTCGGACACCGGCTGCTCTTTCGAGTAGTCGCGAAGCGTCACTTCGATTTTCGCCGTTGCCGCAGCGGCGTTTGTCGAGTCGCTCTTGACGCAGCGAAACCCATAGCTCGTTCTTCGGTCCCATGGGGAGTGAGCGTCTCCATAGAGGAACATGTAAGTCGACTCGCCGAAACCTCCGCCCAGGAGGAACCGTTGTCCATTCCCGGCCTCGTTCCAGCACCACTCCTTCACGTTACCCGCCATATCGAACGTGCCGAAGCCGCTCATCGCGACCCCCACGGGCTTGGTTCCGTCGCCTTGGAAGTTGCTTCCCGAGGCGATCGTCGCGGGGTACCCATCGGCTCCCGAAGCACTCCTCCAGTGGTAAACAGTCGGAAGGCTCTTGTCCGCGAATTCGGCGAAGGCCGCTGCCTCGTACCAACTCACTCCAGACACCGGGTGCCGCTCCATTCCGGTGGGATAGCTCCCGACTTCCCAGCTCGCCGGCCCCGGGCGTCTCGTCGCATCGACGAAGAGCGCCATCGCCTCTTCCCAAGGAATCTCTCGTCCGTCTCTGATGAAGGGCTGCTTCCAGAACTCGCGCTTCTGGTATCCGCCCGCGTCGACGAACTTCTGGTACTCCTCGTTCGTGACCTCGTATTGGTCGATGAGGAAGTCTTCGAGCGGCACAGGGGTAGCTTGTCCATCGAGGTCCAGAAAGCGAGTCTCCCGACCGGGAACGACGACCATTTCTGGGGGAACGCTGCTCTCGGGACGAAGCTTGAAACTCCAGTTCAAGGTCGGGGCGTCGATGAAGGAGACGGACGACATTCCAGGCATGGCGACTCGAAAGACGTATTCGTCGAGAGGGATGCGAACGTTCTGCAGCGGTGTCGTGCCCAGATTCTGCCAGGAGCTCTCGTCTCCATGGTAAGGCCGCATAGAAACTTCGGCTCCCGCAGGCTCGGTCTCGATCGTGGCTTCTTCAGTCGTTCTCAGCCACAGCTTCTCGAGCGTCGGATCGTCGGGAAGGATCGCTCGCGCCTCTCGCGCCAGGGCGGCCGCCTTCGCAAACTCGCCCTCGTCGACGAGCGCTACGATCTCGGGTGTCACGGTCTCCCGCGCCCACTTTTCCCGGGAGGAGCGATGCCAGAACCAGCCAGCGGCGGCACCTAGGACCAACAGCGCCGCCACGAGAGCCTTTGCCGGAATCGCAGGTCGCGGCTTCTCAACGAGATGCTCGAGCTCGCTCCGAAGCTCGGCAGCACTCTGATAACGAGTGCTCCGGTCCTTTTCCAGGCACTTGTGGATAATCTGCTGTAGCTTCGGCGGAATCGCGGGCGAAGGCGCCGGCTTCTGGCTCAGCAGGGCGTTGAAGATTTCCGCCGCGGTGTTCCCCGGAAACGGAAGCCGCCCCGTCGACATCTCGTACAGCATCACTCCGAGCGAGAAGATGTCGCTCCGAGCATCGACGTCCTGCCCCCGCGCCTGCTCGGGGGACATGTACGCCACCGTCCCAAGCGTCATCCCCGGGCTCGTCAGGTTCCTCTCCTTGGCCGCCGTCTCTAGTTCCGAGCCGAGGAGCTGTCTCTCCGCGCCCGTCAGCTTCGCGAGACCGAAGTCCAGGATCTTCGCGTCGCCTCGCTCGGTCACGAACACGTTCGCCGGCTTCAAGTCCCGGTGCACGATGCCGGCGCCGTGAGCGGCCTCGAGACCGTCCGCGATCTGCGCACCCAGCTTCACCACGCGCTCGACGGGCATCGGTCCGCGGGCAAGCGTTTCTTTCAGGCTCTCGCCCGCCATCCGCTCCATCGCGATGAAGGGCTTTCCCTCGTGCTCGCCGAGATCGTGGACGACGCAGATGTGAGGATGGTTGAGCGCCGACGCGGCGCGGGCCTCCCGCTTGAACCTCTCGAGAGCTTCCGGGCTCGAGAGAGCTTCGGGAAGGAACTTCAGCGCCACCTTCCGGCCGAGGTTCCGATCCTCCGCCTCGTAGACCACCCCCATGCCGCCACCCCCGAGCTTCGAGACGATGCGGTAGTGCGAAATGGTATCGCCGATCATCGCGCTCAGAACGAGAACTTGACGCCGATCATGGCGCGACGCGGGGGGACAAAGAGGTCCGGCTTCGCGAAGTTGGGGCTGTAGAAGTTGCTGGTTACGTAGAAGACCTCGGCGGTGTCGTTGAGGGTCTGCAGGATGTCCGCGAGGACCTCGATCTTTCCACCCTTGCCGAACCGGAAGATCTTCGAGAACCGGAGGTCGAGGAGGGTCTGAGAGGACAGCCGCCTCGTACCGGGAGTCTCGATGAGGATTCCCCGCGATCCCTGGGGGAGCCTCACGTTCGCGCTCGCCGCGAACGGCTGTCCCGTGTAATGCTGGAAGCTCGCTCCGACCAGGACCTCGACGCGCGGGATCTCGAATGCCCCCTGCACCCGGAATATGTGGGTGCGGTCGTCGTTGAGCTGTCCCCTCCGGTTCGTGTAGTCGTTCGGGTCTCTCCCGAACCGCTGCCAGCCGAACGTGGTGCTGTTCTGCCCACCACCGCCGCCCGCGCTTCCCGGCTGGAGACCGTAGGCTTCGGAGAGCGAGTAGGACACGAGGGCCTGCCAGCGATCCGTCCATCGCTTCTCGAACGTCAGGACGAGACCGTCGTACCGGAGGAAGAGCGCGTCCTGGTTTCCGAGGACGAAGAGTCGATCTTCCGGCGGAGTCACGAGAGACAGCGTCGGAACGGTTCGGCCATCGGGAAGGGTCGCCGTGCCCGGCTCGTAGATTCCCGCGACGTCCCACCACCCGATGAAATCGTGCCCCTCTTTGTGAACGTAGGTCGCGGAAAAGGCGGTATCGAGGGACACCTGCCTTTCGAAACCGATCGAGACCTGATCGGTATACGGGGACGTCGTCTCCGGATCGATCTGAAGCTGTGCGGTCGGCTCGATGACCGCGGCAACGTCCGTGTATCCCCCGGTCGCGGAATCGTAGAAGGCAACGGTCAGGGGCGTGATTCCCGGGTGCACAGCCGCGGGCTCGCTCACGAAGATCCCCTGATGGAACCTGCCCCAGTTTCCGCGAAGGAGCGTCCGTCCGTCGGAGGTGAGCTTCCAGTTGAACCCGAACCGCGGGGACACCGCGTTCCAGGTGTAGAGAGTCCCCAGGCCTTCGATCGTCTCTCCCGTCTCATCCCCGACCGCGTTGAACTCAGCGAGATCCGGGCTCGTGGCGCTCGCGCGGTCGAAGCGGAGTCCGAGGTTGAGCGTGAGTCGGTCTCCGAAGGTCACGGTGTCCTCGACATAGGCGCCGACGCTTCGAGATTGGCCACCGTAGATATAGGGGTCGCGGAAGTACGCCAGGTACGGCTCCCCGTAGTAGTCGTAGTAGCGGACTCCCCCCGGATATCCCCACAACTGGTCTGTTCGGCCATCCACGAACTGGACTCCGAACTTGAAATCGTGGTCGGCGCGAAGAAAATCCGTCGCGTAGTGGCTCACCTTGCCGTGGGCCACCGTGCGGCTCTCGGTTGCTGAATAGAAATAGATGGAACCACCGCTCCAGACCTCGGTCGCGACGTCGTTGTGCGCGGGCAATGAGTACCCGCTGACCGGAATCCCTTGCCCGGTCCAGTAGTAGCCCGAGACGCGCGCATCCCAGAGAGTGTTCGGAGAGACGATGTGGGTCAGATCCGCGAACGTGAGGGACGGGTTGTGCCCCTCTCCCGTAAAATCCGATGTATAGGGAAAAGAGGTGGTGTAGGGACCCCGTCCCGCCCAGTAGTCGTCGTGGTAGCTCGTCATCAGTTTCAAGTTCGGGGTGATCTGCCAGTTGATCTTCCAGAAGATCCGGTCGGCATCGAACTCCGTCGGAAACCGGGGGTCCCCTGCCGGGAGACTGAAGTGGTCTCTCGAGTACTGATAGCCGCCGAAGAACCACAATCGATCTTTGAGGATCGGACCGCCCACGTGCGTGGTGAAATCGCGGTAGCGGGTCCGCACGTAGCCGCTCTCCACCTCCGGGCAATCGCACGGCTGCTTCACCGGCTGGCTCGTGAGGTCGTCGAACTGGCCGTAGTAAGAGGCATCGAAAGCGAACTCGTTTCCCCCCTGACGGCTCACGACGTTGAAGACCGCGCCCTGGAGGTTTCCGTATTCCACGGAAGCGCCCAGGCCCACGATCTGGATCTCCTCGATGATGTCCGTGTCGACCCAGGGAACGGCGTAGCCCCCATAGGCGCTGCTGAAGTCCGTTCCGTCCACGAGATACAGGTTCTCGTTCTGCCCGGAGCCGTACGCCGAGACGCCGGTGGTGAGGATGCCGGGTCCCTGGGGCGACATGCCGGGGGCGGACTTGAGGAAATCGAACATGCTGAACCGCCGGATGGGCGTGTTCTCCAGGTACTCTTTTCCGTAATTCGTCGAATCGCCGCTCTCCTTCGTGTCGAGAAGCGGGCTCTCCGCCGTCACGGTGAGGGATTCGGCCAGTGACGCGAGGGGAAGGGTGACGTTGCTCTCGATGGTGGCCCCCACCTGGACCCGCAGCCCGTCTTCCATATAGGTCGAGAACCCGGGGATCTCGATGGTCAGGCTGTAGAGCCCGGGAGAGAGCGCGGGAAATCGGTACTGGCCCTTCTCGTTGGTCACGAAAACCGCGGGCCCGCCCAGAAGGGCGGGAGAGCGGATCGTGACCGAGGCCCCGGGAAGGACGGCGCCCGTCTCATCCCGCACCGTCCCCACGATGTTTCCCGTGATGACCTGCGCTTCGAGCGCCGCCAGGCTCCAAAGCAGAAAGAAGAGGAGGAGAGTCAGCTCCGAGCATCGCTTCTTCACGAGCACCTCCCGAATCTAATTTCGCCGGACGGGTCCCAGGTACTTGTCGAGCCAGTCGAGGATCTCGCGGATTTCATCCCGCGGATCCATGTAGGCGTGCCCATCCTCGAAGAGAACGTGCTTCTTGTCCTTATCTGGCGTTCCGAGGAAGCGAAACATCGGGAGTTGCGACGGCTCCGGCGGAAAACGGTCGTCGTACCGGCCGTTCAACATCAGCACCGGAATGGTCACTCGCGGGGCGAAGTTGAGCTGGTGCGCTTCGGGGAGCTCTTCCCTGTGCCAGAAGCCTCCCCCGTACAGGATCGCGATCTTGAATCGCTTCTCGACCGCCAGCAGGGACGGACCGAGAGCGGCACCCAGACTGAAGCCTTCGTAGGCCACCCTCGTCATGTCGAAGTCTCCCCGCGTCAGGAGGTAGTCGAGAGTTCGGCCCAGGTCCTTCGACCACTGGAACACGTGGTCGCGCCAGTCTCCCAGCGGCTTGCCGTCCGGCTGGAAGCCGTCCCGCCGTTCGTACATGCTCTTGTAGACGGGGTAGATCACCGCCCTACCGCTCTTGAGCAGAAAGTCTAGGTGGTCGCTCTCGATACGAGTCGACGGATCGAACCTCTCGTTAAACAGGGCCCAAATGCCTGGGAAAAAGACGACCGACTGGAACGGAGGCGAAGCGTTCTTCGGGAGATAGACATGAGCGGTGACCCGCTCGTCCCCATAGGCGGCGTCGAAGCTCACCCTCTCCCATATCCAGCTCTCCGTCGTCTTCGTCTCTTCCACCCGGGTGTTCAGCTCGGTCTTGTCGTACGCGTACAGTCCCCGGTAAGCCTCGAAGACTTCGTCCGAGACCGGCTTCTCCTTCGAGAAGTCGCGAAAGATGGGCTCGATCCTCGCCGCGGCGACATCGCTTGCGGGCGCGTCGAGCTTCACACATCGAAATCCATAGTTGGATCGTCGAGCCCAGGGGAGCTGAGCATCCGTTTGAACGAACATGTAATTGGGCTCGCCGAAGCCCCCGCCCAGGATGAAGCGCTTGCCGTCCACGCTTTCGTTCCGGCCCCACTCCTTCACGTTCCCCGCCATGTCCGTCGTGCCGAAGCCGCTGAGCGTGCCGATAGCCCCGACCGTCTTGGTTCCGTCGTTCCCGTAGTTGCTTCCCGAGCCAATGAGCGCGGGGAACCACCGATTTTCCGACGCCCACGTCCAGTGGTATGCCGTGGGAAGGCTTTCGCCGACAAAATTGGCGTACGCCGCCGCCTCGTACCAGCTCACTCCCGCGACGGGATGCTTCTCCATCCCTTTCGAGTAAGTCCCCCCTTCCCACGTCGCGGGGCCCGGACGTCCCGTCGAATCGACGAAGAACGCCTTCGCCTCTTCCCACCGAACCTCGCGCCCGTCTCTCACGAAAGGCTCCTTCCAGAAATCGCGCTTCTGGTATCCGCCTGCATCCACGAACTTCTGGTACTGCTCATTCGTTACCTCGTGCCGATCGATGAGGAAGTCGTCGAGCTGCGCCCATGGCGCTTCCCGGTAAGGGTGAGCGAGTTGAGTCTCCCCGCCCGGAACAACAACCATCTCCGGAGGAACGCTCGCCTCGGGACGAAGCTTCAGCTCCCATTCGATGGGCCATGAGTCGACGATGAACATGGGGGCGAATCCGGCCTTGGCAATCCGAAGGACCCGCTCTTCTTTGGGGACGCGAACCTTCTCGATGGGAGTCGTGCCAAGTCTTTCCCATGAGTTCTCATCCCCTCGGTAGGGTCGAATCGAGACGTCCGCACCCGGCGGCTCGCTCTCGATCGTCGCCTCGGCGGTCATTTCCAGCCAGAGTTTCTCGAGCGTCGGATCCCCGGGGAGAATGGCGCGGGCCTCGCGCGCCAAAGCGGCCGCTTTCGCAAACTCACCCTCATCGACGAGCGTAACGATCTCGGGCGTCAAGGTCTCCCGCGCCCATCTTTCCCGGGAGGAGCGATGCCAAAACCAGCCCGCCCCCGCTATCAAGATGACTCCCGCCGCCACAAGGAACTTGACGGGAAGCGCCGCCCGCGGTTTCTCCCTCAACCGTGCCAGCTCCCTCCGAATTTCCGAGGCGCTCTGGTACCGAGCGCTCCGGTCCTTCTCCAGACACTTGGAAAGGACCGGCTCGAGCGGCCCTGACGGCGGCGCCGGCTTCGGACTCAAGAGCGCGCTGAAGATCTCCGCCGCCGTCGTCCCCGGAAACGGAAGCCTCCCCGTCGACATCTCGTAGAGCAGCACTCCCAGAGAGAACAGGTCGCTCCGTGAGTCCACCTCCTGCCCTCGTGCCTGCTCCGGTGACATGTATGCCACCGTTCCCAGCGTCATCCCCGGGCTCGTCAGGTGCGCCGCCGTCTGCAGCTCCGAGCCGAACACCTGCCTCTCCGCTCCCGCGAGCTTCGCCAGACCGAAGTCGAGAAGCTTCGCCTCCCCCCGCTCCGTCACGAACACGTTCGCCGGCTTCAGATCCCGGTGCACAATCCCCGCTCCGTGCGCCGCCTCGAGAGCGTCCGCGATCTGGGAGCCCAGCTCCACCACCCGCTCGGGAGGCATCGGGCCTGTGGCCAGGACGTGCTTCAGCGTCTCTCCCTTCATCCGCTCCATCGCGATGAAGGGCTTTCCCTCGTGCTCCCCGAGGTCGTACACGACGCAGATGTGAGGATGGTTGAGCGCCGATGCCGCCCGGGCTTCCCGTTTGAATCTCTCGAGCGCCTCCGGGCTCGAGAGCGCCTCGGGGAGGAACTTGAGGGCAACCTTCCGGCCGAGGTTCCAGTCCTCCGCCTCGTACACCACCCCCATGCCTCCCCCGCCGAGCTTGGAGACGATGCGGTAGTGCGAAACGCTCTCGCCAATCACAAAGGCCCCCTCCGTGCGAAGGCCAAGGTTCAAGGCGCGGAGATTCTAACTCCTTCGGATTGGAAACTCAACGGTCCAGGCGGGGCTTGCTGAGTGAGAGCGAGCACGGCGAACGCGGTGGCGGCGTCCGAGGCGAGAAGGCGGTCATGGCGGCCTCGCCGCTCCGGTCCTTGTTGGGAGAGAGGGTCTCCCAACGGCCATCAGCCTTCTGATTCCGCGGCGGGCGGCTCCTTCTGGACCTCGGTGTCTCCGGCCCCCAGGTCATCGAAGGGTGGCACGGTGTTCCCTACGGAAAGCCTCTCTCGAGAACCCGCGAGACCGGGTCTGGGAGGGGGTCGACATCGTTCTCGACCGCTGAGCGGATTTCCCATCGCCGTCAACCAGCGTCTCAACAACGGCGTTCTCCTCGGCAAATTCCAACGAAATCTCGTAACATTTCTGCGCCGATTCGTCATAGACAGGCGATGAGCTCCGTGTGTCCGGACTGCGGTAAGGCGCTCCCCGAGGAGAAGGGGCTCCTGGGGCTTTGTCCTCAATGTCTTCTGAGCATGGCCCTCGAGGACGAGGAGCGCCCGACGCTTCACGGTTCGAGCCCCGGCGGGATCCTGGGGGAGAGGTACCAGATCCGGGAGGTGCTGGGCCGTGGAGGCATGGGCGAGGTGTACCGTGCGTTCGACCTGAAGCTCCGGGTGGACGTGGCGCTGAAGGCGGTGCGTCCGGAGCTGTCTTCGAGCGAGAAGGCACGGGAGCTCCTGAGGCAAGAGGTGCGCTCGGCGCGGGAGGTTCTCTCTCCGAACGTGTGCCGGATCTACGACCTGGTGGTGGAGGAGGGCCGGGAGCTGGTGTCGATGGAGTACATCGACGGGAGGACGCTCGCCGAAACGCTTCGGGAGCGTGGCTCTCTGGAGCTTCGGGAGGCGCGGGAGATCGCGGCCCAGTTTCTTTCCGGGCTGGAGGCGATCCACGAAGCGGGGTTGGTGCACCGGGACTTCAAGCCGGAGAACGTGATGCTGACCCGAGCGGGGCGGGTGGTGGTGATGGATTTTGGTTTGGCGAAATCCAGGACCGAAGGGAAGAGCCGGACGATTGCGGGAACCCCCGCGTACATGTCGCCGGAGCAAAGTCGCGGGGAGCCGGTCGATGCCCGCTCGGACGTATTCTCGGCGGGGGTTGTACTGGCAGAGATGCTCTGGGACAGCCCGAGAGCGTCTCTCTGGGACGCGGTGAGGGAAACTCCGCCGCGGGTTCCGGAAGGTCCGTGGACCTCCGTTCTGCGACAGGCTCTTGCCTCCGAGCGGGAGAACCGCCAACCCACGGCGCGGGCTCTCGCTCGGGCTCTGGATGAAGTCACGCATCGTCTTCCGGGATTCGAGGACCGGCATCCGTATCCGGGCCTCGCGTCCTTCACCCAGGAGGACGCGGAGTATTTCTTCGGGCGGGAGATGGAGGTGGAGGCGGTCTGGAAGAAGATGAAGAGGCCGCGGCTCCTCGCTCTCATCGGACCTTCCGGAGCGGGGAAGAGCTCGTTTCTGAGAGCTGGGATCGTCCCGACGCTTCCCCCGGGATGGCGGGTCCTTCTGTCGACCCCGGGAAATCGGCCCTTCTCGGCGCTGGCGCAGGCACTGCTGCCATCGTTCGCGGGAGACATGGATGCGATCCAGTCGTTCATGGATTTCGAAAGAGACACTGCGGTTTCCCTGGTGTCGAAATGGCGGCACGGAATCGAGCACGGCCTCGTCATCGTGGACCAGTTCGAGGAGCTCTTTACCCTGAACCCCCCGGAGGTCCAGGAGGCGTTCGCGACCTTATTAGGACGGCTGGTCCTCGAGGCCGACGTCCACGTTCTCCTTTCTCTTCGCGATGACTTCCTCTTCCACTGCCACAAGCACGATTCGCTGAGTCCCATCCTCTCCGAGCTCACGCTCCTGGGGACGCTGAACCCGAGCGCCCTCAGACGTGCACTGGTGCAGCCGGCGCTCGCGTGCGGCTACCGGTTCGAAGACGACGCTCTCGTGGAGGAGATGGTGACGGAGGTGAGCCGGGAGCGCGGGGTTCTGCCGCTTCTGGCGTTTGCGGCCTCCCGTCTGTGGGAAAAGCGAGACCGGGAGAAGGGACTCCTCACGCGTGAGGCGTATGAGGAGATTGGCGGAGTGGGAGGAGCACTCGCGCAGCACGCGGAGGAGACGCTGAGCCGGATTGGAGAGGAAAGGACGCCTTTGGTGCGGGAGCTGTTTCGGAACCTGGTGACTTCTCAGGGGACGAGAGCGAGCCGAGAGGTTCAAGACCTCCTCTCGATTTTTTCGAAGGCGGACGAACGAAAAGCGGCGGAGGAAGTGCTGCGGGAGCTTGTCGCGGCCCGGCTTCTGACGTCGTACGAGACGTCGGTCGAGATCATCCACGAGTCGCTTCTGAATGCCTGGCCCCGTCTGGTGCAGTGGAGAAACCAGGACGAGGGCGCAGCACTCCTTCGAGACCAACTCCGTCAGGCGGCGCAGGCGTGGCACGACCGAGGGCGCCCCGACGATCTCCTTTGGACGGGAAGCTCGTATCGCGAGTTCGTTCTCTGGCGAGAGCGCTACCCGGGCGGGCTCACGACCATCGAGGAAGCATTCGCCGGCGCCGCGGCCAAGCTCGCGGGAAAAAGGAGAAGGAGAAGGCGCATCGCCGTGACTTCCGTAATCGTCGTCCTTCTCGGAGTCGTGGGGGCCCTCACGTCTCTCTGGAGGCGAGCGGTGCTCGAAGCCTCCCAACGCGAGGCGGCTGAGATCCTGGCCCTCGGAAGACTCGACCTCCAGGACAAGCCGACATCGGCGCTCGCCCACGCGCTCGCGAGCCTCGAGCGCGCCGATAGTGAGCCTGCCCGGCGATTCGCCGTCGAGGCGCTCTGGCACGGCGCCGCCGCCATCGTTCTTTCCGGGAACGTGAACGAAGGGACGTTCAGCCCGGACGGGAAATGGCTTGCGACGGGTGGTATCTATGATGCAATCCGACTCTGGTCTGTCGACGGCGGTTCACCGCGGTCCCTCGGGGAGGGTCGTGGCCCGAAGTTCAGCCCCGGAGGCGATCTTCTCGCCGCCGGGGGTGAGAGCGTGCGGTTCTGGTCGATTCCCGACGCAAAAGAGCTCGGCACTGTCGAGCTTGGAGGCCGAACCTTCTTCGCTCGAAACGGCGCGCACCTCATCAGCCTCACCGAGACATCCGAGACAACCACGGCCGTCCGCGATTGGAGCCTTCCAGGACGAAATCCAGACGTTCTCGCATCCCTCGATTTCACGGATGTCGCGGATTTCGCTGTGGACGCGAGCAGCGAGTGGCTGGTCACCGGCCGCGGAAACGGCGTCTACCTCTCACCACTGCTTGATCGGAGCCCGGAGAGCTCGCGCCTTTTGGGGAAGCACGATGCGAACGTTGCCTGGGTTGCGTCCCATCCCAAGGCTCCTCGGGTCGTCTCCACCGATGAAAACGCGGAGATTCGGGTCTGGAGCTTCTCCGGAACGTCGGGACGTTTGGAACGTACGTTTCGCTCGATAGCCTCCAAGCCTCAGGCTTACCTCGACCCGACCGACACTTGGATCGTCGTCGCTCCTGAGGGCGCGCATTCCACGAGCGACGCTGCCTATGTCTGGGATTTGAAGGGCCCGCCGGATGCGGACCCCGTCGTCTTGCGAAACGGGACTGTGAAGTGGACGAATATGGCTGCCCTGGATCCCAACGGACGATGGTTTCTCGCAGCCAATGCGGACTTCGGCGTTCTCTGGCCGCTCGATTCGAAACATTCTCTTGTGTTTCGAGGCCAGTCCCCCCCTCACATCGCTCTTGGCTTCACCCCCGACGGGCGAGGCCTCTTATCGTCCTCGGATGATGGCACCGTCCGTCTCTGGCCTCTGTCGTTTCAGGGGGGCGAGCGAGGCCGTGTCTTGATGAGGGTTGGGGGCCCCGTCGGTGTTTCCATGGGGGTCGATCCGTTGGGGAGGTACGTTCTCGTGAACGCATATTATGGCCCTCGTGTGTTTCTCGTGCCCCTCGAAGGCGGCGAGCCTCGCCTGATGCCCGGATTCACCCAGGGTGAAGGCTGGGTATTTTCTCCAGCTTTTTCGCCGGACGGCCGTCTCGCGGTTGCCGCCGGATTTTTCCCGCCGCTTCTCCGCGTCTGGGATATCGAGTCGGGAGAGGTGCGGAAGCTCGATATGCGCGTTCCCGGTGAAGAAGGCTGCTTGCCGGAGAATTATCGAGGCTCCGTTTGGGGGCAATTCCTTTCGAACGGCAGCCTCCTGACCGTCGGCGACCAGGGGATCCGCATCTGGGACCTCGATCGAGGTACGAGCCGCCGGATTCGACCGTGCGTGGATGCCATCGACCCGGTTCTCTCCCTCGACCGTGACCGGCGTCGAGCGGTCATCGTGTATCCGGACTCCGAAAAGGGCTCCACCTTCGGCGTTCTCGATCTGGAGACGGAGGCGTTCCGCGAGATTACTTCTCACGGCAATCGCGTTTCGGTGGCGGCTCTCGATCCCACCGGAACCATCGTGGTGACGGGAGATTTCAATGGAGTCGTGAGAGCGGGGCCGGTTAGCGGAGAGTCCCCGCACCTTCTCTATGGCGCGACGCTCGAAATCTCGAGCATCGCGGTTTCCCCTGACGGGAAATGGATTGCCTCGGCGAGCCAGGATGGGACCATCCGCCTCTGGCCCATGCCGGAAGGAACGCCTTTCCACACGCTTGCCTACGAAGAAATCCTGGAGCGCATCCGCGGATTGACCAACCTGCGCGTCGTCCCCGACGAGAGCTCCGGCACAGGCTATCGGGTGGAGATCGGTCCCTTCCCTGGCTTCAAGACCCTTCCCACCTGGTGAGAAGCGGTTTCAGCCCGTGAGACCGTGCGGGAAGACCTTGCCTTCGATGAAGAGGTCGAGCAGTCCTCGATCGATCCGCCCATCGCCGCCGCAATGCCTGTCTTGAGGGGGAGCTCGGGGTGGGCTCGCGTTGTTGGGTGTCGATGGGAAAGAAATCGGCGGGCTCGACATCCTCGCACGCGCGTTTCGAAAGCGGCGCCATCGAAAGATCGGGCACGGGCCAGAGGAGGATCCGATGGTCGTCCGAGCGCTCGCGCAACGGCCCCCCTTGATCGACCTCACCAGTCGTAGCGAACCGTGAACTGGAAGAGCCGCGGGAAACCGTTCACTCCGAGAATCCTTCCGAAGTTCGGGTTTCCCAGCACGGTGACCGGACCGTTGAAGTCCGGCCGATCGAACGCGTTGATGATCTCGACCCGAGCCGTGATTCGTCCTGCACCGACGCTCTCCGACTTCTGAAATGCGAAGTCCCAGTTGTGCCGCATCGGGGTGCGCACACAAGTATCCGTCCGCGGGGCGTCTCCGAAGGTGAACGCGGGCGCGTCACTCCAGGCGTCAGGGTTCAGATAGCTCCCCAGGTTTTCGACGGTCGAGCCGGAATGGCCGGGGTCGACTCCAGGCACCGAGTTCGGACGCTGCACGTCGCCGAGAAGACCCGTATTGTTGAGGCGCTGGATGACGGCGATGGGAAATCCGCTCTGGACGTACCCCGCGGCGGAGAAGGACCAGCCGCCGAGAAGCGCGCTCCAGAGACCGGGGCGGTCGAGCCAGCGCTTTCCCTCGCCGAAGGGAAGATCCACGATTCCGGAGACGTTGAGTCGATGGGGTGCGTCGGTGATCGACGGGCCGAACTCGGGTTCCAGATCGTAGTTGTTCAAGGCGGCTCCGCCCGGTCGTCTGGAAAAAGCGTTCCCCTCTCCCACGACGTTGTCCCGGGTGCGGCTCCAGGTGTAGTTCACGCGCCCGCCGTATCCGCCTCGGAACCTCCTTTCGAACCGGAAAAGGGCCGCATCGTAGCGCCGCCGTCCCTCGCTCGGCTGTTGAGCGTAGAGTCCCCCGAACTGCGGGTAAGGACGGAGGAGCTGCGCCTGGGGGACGGTCTCCGACTGGCTCAAATCGCCGAAGACCGGGTTTCCGAAGAAGGGATTCGGAACCGGGTCGAGGAGCGAGCTTCCAAGACTCTGATAGCGGGGATCGACCTGGTTGATGTTCACGGAGGCCGCCGAGCCCCGGCGGAATCCCAAATCGCTTGCCAGAAACCGTATCGGCGTTCGAATCGCTCTTCCTACTGACGCTCGAGGGTCTCTCTTTACTCGTAGCGGAGGGCGTCGATGGGATCGAGCCGCGCTGCCCGGGTCGCGGGATAGATACCGAAGACGAGTCCGACCGCGACCGATACCGCGAAACCGAGGACGACGGCGCCGACCGACACCTGCGTAGCCCAGCCCGCATAGGCGCTCACTCCACCCGACACCATGAGGCCGAGCAGGATTCCCGCTAGTCCTCCGCCCAAGGTCATGAGGAGCGCTTCGGCGAGAAATTGCACGGTCACGTCGCGCCGGGTCGCGCCGACCGCGCGTCGGATCCCGATCTCGTGGGTACGCTCCATCACCGAGGCGAGCATGATGTTCATGATCCCGATTCCGCCCACCAGCAGAGAGATGACGGCGACGCTTCCCACGACGACGCTGAAGGTCCTCTGCGTGCGAAGGCGCTGATTCAAGAGCTCGCGCGGGAGGACGAGCTCCCAGGTCGGCTGACCGGGGTGGAGCCGGGAGAACGTATGCCCGACGATGCGACCCAGCTCCAGCACGCGCTCGCCGTCCTCGACCTGGATCCAGATCTCGTCCACTCTCGCGTGCGGGTCGAGCTCCCGAGAATGTCCGAGGAGCGCCGGCAGCGGCACGATGACCGACTGGTTCAAGTCGCGCGCGGCCAGCGCTCCGATGAGCCTGGAGTCGGCGGACCGTTCGGCGAGTATGCCCACCACCTGATACCACTCACCGCCGATGCGCACGCTCTCGCCTAGGGGCGGCTCATGGCCGAAAATCGAGCGCGCGAGGCCCGCCCCCAGGAGGCACACCCGCGACTGATGGTCGACGTCGAGAGAGACGAGAATCCGCCCACGCGCGACGGTCGTTCGGAGGATGTCCTGATATTCAGGGGATACGCCGATGACGCGCGCGTCTCCGCTGCCTCTGGGTCCCTTGACCCGGCTTGCGGTCTCGATGAGCGGACTGACCGCCGAGACCCGAGGCACGAGCTCGAGAAGCTTTCTCGCGTCGTCGACGACGAGCGCCGACGTCGGCTGGAGGCGGCGGTCCCGCACGACGATGTTGTCCAGTCCGAGAAGCTCGAACTGCCGGAGCGCTTCGCGGCGAGCTCCTTCGCTCACCGACATCATGGCGATCACGGCCGCGACGCCCAGGACCACACCGATGACGCTGAGGGCGGTGCGGAGCTTGTAGCGGGAAAGCGCGTCGAAGCAGATCTCGGGAGCACGACCGGAGTCTTCTGCTCCGCGGAGGGGGAAAGATGTTCCCGGAGCGCGGCTCCGAACCGGTGCTGGCCGCGCCGTTCGGGGGTG
>Ga0187893_10004600_pt1 | contig 25995 bp, 35 predicted proteins | sample MA1701074metaG_FD_139574 | JGI IMG/M metagenome (GOLD analysis project Ga0187893, IMG submission 139574) | White microbial mat communities from a basaltic lava cave in the Kipuka Kanohina Cave System on the Island of Hawaii, USA - MA170107-4 metaG ... | reverse complement strand
GATCACCAACAGACAAGAGGCACGTCAATGGCAAAGTGCTTGACGCTGCCAGCAACCCAGCGGGCGCGAACATGCGGAGCGTGCAGACATTTCCACGTCGCGGGCCGAAGTACGAATTCTGCTACGCCTGCCATCGGCTGTACATCGGGCCGGAAGTAACGAAGGGCATGACGAAGCGACCATGCCGAGAGTGCGGGGGAAAGGAGTGGGTGAGTCACTATGCCTCTTTTAGCCTTAGTCTCCCGCTGACACTAATCAAGGCGTCGTGCAGCGAGGCGGGCAACTGCGCGGCTTGCGGCAGTCCTTGGGCGAGGGTAGTTAAGACAGAGTACGCAGAGAAGCGCCCGTCAAGTAGCAGCTATGCGGCAAAGGCACACATAAGGCCGCAAGTTGGACTGCTGGCCAATCGCTGGGATACACCAGATAAATGCACAACCATCGGCTTTCGTCCGACTTGTACTTGCTCAATTTATCGGTTAGAGCTATCAGGCAAGCAGTTTCAACAACTGCCTGAGCATCTAAAATCGTACTTCGAGAAAGTGAGGCCAGAATCAGCGAAGCCGCTGGTTCTGGACCCCTTTTCCTCGGCACGGGGACATCCTTAATCGCCGCCGAGATGCACAACTGCGACGGAATCGGCATCGAGGCATCGCCGGCTTATGCCGCCCTTGCGGCGGCTCGGCTGGAGCGCTGGAAGGTGTTCGCCGAACTGGCCGAGCCGGCGCAGGTCGCGACGGGGCAGCGGAGCTTGTTTGAGGAGGATTAGGTGGAAATCAAGTCCTGGCGCTCCAAGCTGGCGCGGCATTTGTCGAACTTGTGCGGAGAATGCGATGAGCCTGCGCAGGCCGCAAATGCTGTGAGCCAGACCAGACTTGAGTTTTCCAGACAGTCACGCTAGCTTATAGTCAGCAGGGACGCCTGCCGACAGAGCAAAACCGCAAACAAGGGCAGTGTGGGTGGGTGCCACAGCGGAGGGTCAATGATGCCCCCCTAGCCAGTCAAGGAGTGACTGTCCGCTGTGGCTTTTTCTTTTAACGTGAGAGAGGAGTGTTCAAAAAATGCTCGGTTCTTCCAGGTTTACCGTGACAGCCGGCGAAGTCGGCGAAGTCCTGAAAGTCGCTTTCTGGTTCGGCCTTGTAGCCTTCGCCACGAAAGCCGTCGAACTGTCAGGCTCCTTCGACTTTGGCACTTACAAAGAACTGGTGGACATCGCCAGCGCCGGGCTGCTCTGGCTCGTCAAGAAATGGGCCAGCGATACGCGCACTCCGCTGCCGCACAAATATGCAGGGTCGCAATAGCTAAGATTCTCTCTCGCGCCGCGCTGTGGGCCGTGGCGGTTTCTTTCGCGACCGCCGCCACGGCTCTACAGCCACGCGACTGGGGCCTTGAACATTGCGACTCCATCGAGTGGAACACGTTTGGGAGAGACGGGGCCGAGCGAACGGCGATCCTGTTTCGCGAAGGCGGCAGACATGATTACCGGATACGCGACTGGCGTTGGGAAGGGCTTTCTGGATTCAAGGTTTCGAGATTGGAGCGCGGCGACTACTTGGTATCTTGGGGCGAGGGGTTTGTGAGGACGAACGAGCTGTGGAAGAGCCGCACTTTGGATGACCGGGAGATGACCGAGCGGCGCTGGTGGCCCGATGAGAAGAGGCGGAAGCTATGGCAGAAATGAAAGACGAAATGAAAGACGAAAAGGAATCTCCAGGCGACCGGGCTCAAGTCAAAGACGGGAGCGTTTGCCGACGCGACAACCCCTATGTCGCCGACCTCAATCGCGACTTGTGGTTTCAGTGTTACTACGGCAGGCGACTGCTGGACAGGTTTGGAATTCCATATACCGGGTGAGCGATGTTCGGCTGCTGGGACAACTGGAAGAACACCGTGGAGCAGCGATTTGCCGAAGTGCTCTCGCGGCTCCACACTGCCGAAGAACGCCTTGATGAACGCACCATTACAGACGACAGTCAAGGCAAGGACATCGCCCGCCTGGAAGTCCAGAGCCGAGCCAACCGCACGGGCAATGAGCGCGTCGCCGCGGCCGTCCTGAAACTGGAGCGACTTCATCACGAGTTGACAGAGGAACTGACCGCTATCCGCAAGTGGGCCGACCAGATGTACGAGTGGGGGTGCGAGGCGGCCGACAACATCCCTAACTGTGAAGTGCCTCGCCCGCAGCAGCTTAACGAGACGAGAACGTCCAATGGCACGTAAGAAACCCAAGCAGGCACTGTCGCTGTCCTTCGACATTCCGCCGGAAGTCTGGGCCACAATCATCATGCGGCTCGTCCAGTTGGGTTGGCTGGCCTGGTCGAAGCAAGTGAAAATCACGCCGCAGTCGGCCGCGAAGCTGGTGGATGTGCATTGGGAAGCCATTCGCAGAGCCATCAGAAAGTACCAGTCGTGGGCTAGCTTATTGCCCGACGAGTATCCCGGCCCGGTGACTCAGCACTCGCTGTTTCAGCCGCGGATTTGCGGCACGCCTGACAGCGTGCAAGCTGTCGGGGAACCGTGCAAATGGCCCCACAAAGAGATTACCTATAGCGTGCTCGGCACATTGCCGGGCGTCGGTGACGCTGATTTCAAGGCCGCCGCCGAGCGCGCCGCGAAACAATGGGACGATGCCTGCGGCGTCGGTATGTTCTATAAAGTCAATCTCCGCACAGCGAACGTCATCCTTACAGTGGCCGACCTTGGCGGGCCAGGCGGTGTGTTGGCCGACTCCATGCTGCCTTGCGGTGCGGCTGCCAACGATGTCATGCAGCAGCGGTACGACTCGCGAGAAATTTGGTTTGCCGGCGAAGGCCCTCCCTTGCAGGGACGGATTCACTTAGAAGCGGTGATCGCTCATGAGATGGGCCACGCCCTGGGACTGCCGCACTTGGCTCCCAACGGCCCTGTGGCGCTGATGCAGCCCTTTTATCGTGGCGACATACTGCGGATTCAGCCGCCCGACGCGGCCGAGGTAGTGACCCGTTACGGCGCCAACACGCCGCCATCGCCGCCTCCACCGCCTCCACCGCCGGGCGATCCGCCTGTTCGCTATCGGATCAAGGGCACCAATATCGCCGTGGACGTTATGACGCTTGAGCCGTTGCCGCTGCCGCACGTAGCGAGAATATGATGTATGCGCCCCCAGCCCCGCTGGATCATCCTGAGCGGCAATTTCGACGATCTGAGCGACGGCATGCAGGTCACGCTGTACACGTCGCGCCAAAAAGCCCAAGAACTCATCAACAGAACCACGAGCGACCCGGAGTACCGGAAGCACACGGCATGCAGGTCACGCTGAGTGGGACTGATGGAACTGGCGATGGAACTGGCCGCCTGGATATGCCTAGGCTTGCTCTTGTTGGTGTTCCACTTTCGGCTGCGGTCGCTGGAAGATCGGATCACGGACCTGGAAGACGCCTACTGCGACGAAGAGGAAGAGGAAACTTGATTGGGCGCCCCCTTCGTTTTCAGAATTGCGCTACGAGAACTGCTCGTGCTCGCGGCTCTCTTCGCGGGATGCAGCTTTCTTGGCGCAGCTCCGTTGTGGATGACGCTCTTTCAGCCGGCTTCGTACGCTGAGCCAGGCGAAGAAATCCGCCATCCACTGGAAGCGCCGCTGCCGGGCGGCAAGACGTACCAAATCGGCCGCTTTCTGGTGCCGCTCGATGCCGTGCGGATCGCACTGGCCGATGCGCTCAAGTACGATCCAGTCAAAGACACCCCCTTTTTTCGCTACCTCTTTATTCCCAGCTATCAGAACGAACTGCACGTTCGCGTTAACCAGTTCGTGCTGAATCTCGTGGTCTCGCAGTCGAGCTTCATCCACTACGCAGTGTGGGTGCACCCTAACATCATCCGTGTTGATCTACGGGTGTTTGCGCCACGAGTCGATGACCTGCAAAACCTGATCGACACCTGGGAGCAGTTGGCCTTCGACCCCTACTTTCATGAATTTCTGGTTCTGGCGGACGAGCTGGACATCGCCCGAACGAATACCATCGACGCGCTCAACGTTTTTTTCATTAAGACCGACGAAGCGTTGCAGAAAGTCCGCGACGAGTTGAAAGCGATCCGCTCAGCCGACGTGGAACGCGAGTGGGCCGAGTTCCTACGGCTCGGCGGCTTGCAACAAGAGCTTTCCAAACGACGGCAGTTCAACCTGGCTGTGCTCAAACGCTTCGTCGCGGACGCCGACAGGGCACACCGCGAGCGCCGCGGCGGCACGGATGGTGACTACACGGGTTTTTTTTCGGCGCTCAAGCTGTTGCGGGACGCGGTTGATGAGCTAGTTCGTCAGGCCGACAAGATCGACGATGCGGCGACCAAGCAAACCCGCCGTAGCGGGACGGGGGCCTTGGCCGCCAACGTCGAAGTCCCCGTGCCGGCCCGGCACGCCAATATTGGCGGTGTACTCGACAAACTAGTGGAGCTAACGCAGTCCGACGCGGCTATCACCTACTCGCCGTACTTTGTCCACCGAGCTACAAGCAGCGTGGACCTGGGGCACGGAGCCGGCCTGTACTACCAACTGGCTGGCGTGCAGGCTGGCGTGGATGGCAACACCGATTTCGAGCAGGCGCTACTTGACGCCGGCATCGACCTGGAGGTGGTCGATCAGCTCCGCTCCAAGAACCGCGCGGCGATGTTCTACAGCTTCGTCACCGGCCGCGAGCGGGCTATCAACATGGCCCAAGGCCAGGGCGTGCGTCCTAGCGTGGCCGGAGCGCTAGCGACGTGGACGGAAGACCCCGGCGACGATCAGGTGGCAGCCGCCAACTCGCCGGTTCTTAACTTGATTGCCTTTGAGTTCGCGGCAGCCGAAGTAATCGTTGAGCGCCCTAACGGCATGCTGTTGTTTCTGTTGTTCAACGCTGCTGGTGTTCTTCAAAACAGCGCTCCAGATTTTATCGTTTCAGATCATCGCATTCCAGAGCCGTACACGACGAGACTTCAAAGCTGTATCTCGTGCATCCGCTGCCACGGTCCCAACCGCGGGCATATGAATATCCGCAACGACATCAAAACGCTTACCGCTGGGCATATTGACATCCTCGACGATGTATCGAGCGCGCAGGACCTCTTTGACCTGTCTGATACTCTGGTTGGGCTGTATGAGTGGGACCCCACGGACCCGACGACTCGCGCGGCGCTCGTTCGCAGCCGGGACGACTTTGACGACGCCTGTTACCGGGCCACGGCGGGCATCAAGCTCCCGGACGGCCGGATGCACAAGTTCAAAGAACCGTGGGGGGCCGACGAAGCCTGCCTGCATCTATCGCAGCTTTACGGTTACTACACCTACACCTGGATTTTGCCGCTCGTCGCCGTGCGCGAGCTCGGATACGACGTGAAAGACGAGAAGGCCGCCAGGGACTTAATCCGCTATGTCCTGCCTTCCATTACGCCGCGGCTCAACATTACGATCCTGGACCCGCATATCGCCTGGCTGCGGCTGGTGGTTGGCGACCCAGCTAACCCGGAGTCGCCGCAGTTTATCACCCGGCCGGCGTGGGAGTTGATTTACTTCGACGCGATGACTAGGAGCCTCCTGACTTCCGGCAAGATGGCACAGGTCGAATTGGCAAAACAGGCTCTACGCACTAAAATCAATAGGGTCAAGCCGCGCCCGGTGCAAACTCTAGATCAGAAAGAGATTCTGAAAAAAGTGTTGAAACGGAAGGCGGTTGAAAAGAAGGGGATCATGGCTCCATGAAATCCTGGATCATTACTCTCTGCGTGCTGTGCTGCGGACTCCCGGCGCGAGCGGCGTGGGTTCCCCTGGGTGACAACACTTACGTCTGGACCGATTTAACCGGCAAGCCGGACGGTTGGGTCTACACATGGCACAGCTACCACTACGGCCAATGGTACAGCCAGCCCGTGCGCCCGCTGACTCAGGCTGAGTTGCAACAATTCCAGCCACAGCAGCAAGCCTACGACCAACAGATCTACGGCCAGAATTCGGCGCAGGCTTCTGCCTACGTGTATGGCAATGGGCACGGCGCGCCTGAAAAAGGGTGGCAGGGACGTTTCCTGGAAGTGCTCGGCAAGCGCGACGAGACGGCCCGGTTTGCGGAGTTGATGAACAAGCACTTTCCGGCAACTCAGCAATACCAGCAGGGCTACGGTGTTCAAACGCCCTACGGAGCGATGCAAAGCCAAAGCCTTTCTATTCAGCAGGCAGGCGGCAACCCGGCGAGCATTTTGATTGGCGACCTGCCGCAAGTGCAGGGGAACACGGTCTACGGCAGTGTGGACCCAACCTACAACAGCTTCGCGGCCCCCTTGCGTGAATTCGACTTTGGATCGCTGGCCAACACGTTGGCGAGCATGGATGTCGCTCGCGAGGCGGGCAGCGTGCGGATCAGCAGCGAGACGCGCGCCATCTTGGGCCAAATCACTGATTCCGCCAGGGTGTTACACGAGTTGCAAATGCGCAGTCAGTTGGCTCAGCAGCAGAATCAGACGGAGCTTGAGCGATGGCGGGCGATGGCGGCCTTGATGACGCCCAGCCGCAGCCAGACTTTGCAAATCCAGACGGACAGGAATGGCACAGCGACCTTTCGCGTCCTGCCCGAAGCGGGGGGCAGTCCCGCTACGCCGCCAACCCTCCCCTTGGAGGGCGGTGCCGACGAGACGTTCCGGCGCTTCGCGGCTGCTGCCTCAGCGAACTGCCTGCGCTGCCACGGGGGACCGGACACCGGCGGCGGCAGCGAAAAACTACTGATGGGCAAAGGCTCGGCCTTGGCCATCGAGAGCGTGAAAGAGGACCAGATCCCCAAGGTGTTTGGGCGGGTCCGCGATGGCAGCATGCCGCCAGGCGGCAAGCTGAGCGCGGAAGCCAAGCAAGCCTTTGCGGACATGGAAGCGATGTTGATGAAGGGTGGGCCGGCGAGCGAAACGCCGCCGCCCCCGCCAAAACCTTAGAGTCGGAACCATTTTTTGAAGAGGAGGAGGTTTACCATGAAGCGTTTCCTTTTGATTGTCGCGGCCGTATTAGCGCTCGCGTTGAGCGCTCAGCCGACGGCCCAAGCCTATGGTGGCTGCGGCAGTAGCTTCTACGGCGGGAGCAACTTCTACGGCGCTGGCTTTGGCGGCTACAACAGCTTCGCCAATTGTGTGCCGGCGCCAGTCTGTACGCAGGGCTACGCGGCCCCATTCTATGGTTTCAATAGCTTCAACAGCTATGGATTCCACGGCCGCAACTTCAACAACTTCAACAAGTTCAGCCGCTTCCGCGGTCGGTTCGTCAAAGACGCCTTTGGCAACCTGCGGCGGGTGTACTAACCATGAAAGGTAGGTGGTCATTGTCTCGCCTGCTTTTGGCAGCGTCGTTGCTGTTGGGATTCGCGGCTTCCGTGGACGCCCAACAGCCTCGTCGCGGACTGCTGCAACGCCGGCCCCAGGCGCCATTGCCAAGGCTGTTGCGGCGGTTGCCGGCCCCGGCGCCGCGGTTGCTCCAAGGTCCGATCAACCGGATTCCGCAGTTACCTGCGCCGTTGCCGCGTGCGCTGGGTCCGTTTGCCCCGCGGCAGTTGTTGCAGCGGGCATTGTAGTTGTTCACCTCAGCTCCGGGGCGGCGGCTAACCGTTACGGACCGCCGCCCCGGCCCTCCAACGGCCGCGCAGGGCCGGAAATGCTGCGAGCAACAATTATGCGATGCCGTCGCTGTGGAGCACCCATAGAAGAATCCGATTTGAAATACGCCGCAGCGTGGAATCAGGTCAAAGCGGTTCGGCTGAACTCGCGGAACAGTTTTTGGAAAGACGCCAAGCCCGTGTGCCGCGACTGCTACGAGCGAGAAGTGCGAGCCACCGAATGGGAAGTGAACTGCTGGAAAGAGGACTGGCAAGGGCCGTGTAAGTGGACCCGCGCGATGTGACCAAACTGGTGATCCTCTTCACGACGGTAGCGCTCGTGGCGTATACCATTTTCGTCGGACTCAAGTTTGGGCCGCAAGCGACCATCAGCGTGCAGATTTACGAGCTATCCAGACGCTTCCCGATTATCCCGTTCGCCTTCGGGGTGCTGGCAGGGCATATTTTCTGGCCTTTGGCGACGTGTGTGATTGAGTGGTTGATTCGGAAGGGCTAGTTTAGTGTCGCCGACCGTCAGTCCCTTCTGATGCGGACGAATGTGCCGGATGACTTTCGTCGTCGTCTCGGCTTATCAATTTGACAAGCCTTCTACACCGCTGCCGTTCGGCGTCTTTCTTTTGACAGAGACGGCAGCGTGTTGTTCCCTTCCAGGCTTTGCGGTGACACTTCGCACAGACTCCGGCCTCTTTGCGATTTTTCCGATTCAAGGCGCACAAAGCAGCGAGCAGCTTTGCGCAACGCCGGCAATTGATTTGTCCTTGGTGCCTTTTTCGATTGCCACAGCTATGGCACAAGCCAGCGGCGTGCCTGGCCGCTTTCGTGGCTGCGTCACTGTAGGACCGAGTCTGTTTGGTCATTTTTGGGGTTCTCGCAGTTTTGGTTTTAGTCAGCAGCCAACCCTCGCCCCCGAAGGGGGGCGAGGGCTGTTGAACATCACCGGCCCGCCCCTCGCGCGTCAGGCTTTGCGGTGACACTTCGCACCACGTTGCAGGCTTCCTCGTAGTCAAGGGCGGTGCCCTCGGCGTCCTCGAAGGTTGGGCCGTAGGCGTTGCTGTGCATATCCAGGCAGTCGTCAATCTCTTCGGCGCTGGAGCACCAGTCCTCTAAGGGGGTTGTGCCGCGCCAGTATTTCACGAGCACCTGGCCCTTGTGAGCCTCCGCTAGCTTGACCTTTTCAGCCAAGCATTCCTCCTCTGAGGTTGCCCAGATACACTGGCCGTTGTAGACGGTGACGCCGTGATCCTGCTGCGCCAGCCTGACGGCCTCGTGCTCGTCCGCGGCCTCGACGGTCGCAACCTGCCGCGTGCAATCCTCCGGCCGCGCTCCACGAGACGGGTTGTTCGCCAGATTGAATCCACGCCGAAAAACTTGGTAAGTCGTCATTGCCAAACTCTCCACCCGCAGTTAGCCGCGCGGGCCGGCTTGCCTTTCACGTCCCCTACGCTGGGGACGCAACAACCACCAACCTGGTGCCCCGCAGGGCGCAGGGCGCTCGGTTCGTGGCTGTCATCTTTACTTGCGTCGGCACGGTTGGTAATGTATTTGGGTCAAACCACTTATAGGAGTTTCAAAATGAAGAAGAAGGGCAACGGCGAAAAGAAGGGCGGCAGCAAGCTGCCGACAAAGACAGTCAAGAATGTCGGCGACAGCACGCTTGGCGGTAGCAAGACAAAGATGGCCAAGAAGCGAAGCGGCTACTAGAATTCGCAGCAGTGGGCGAGCTACTACCCAGGCCGCAGCTACCCAGGCCGCAGCTACCGCGCGGGCCGGTTGCCGCGTTGTGCGGCTAGAAACCACTGACCCCCCGCCCTCGTTGAACGAGGGCGGGGCATCGGGGGTTCCCGACCTTTAGTCAACCAACTCTTGCGACTGCGTCCAGGTGCCATTCACGTTTCGCGGCTGGTCCTGCCCATTGAGGACTCGGCGGTCGTACTCCGCTTTGGCCTCCTGCTGGGCGCGCTCGCAGTCGCGGCCCACGATGGCCACGGCGTCAAAACCGCTGCCAAACAGGGCCGCGTGGGCAGCCAGGCAGGTCACCATCTTCTGGCGACTGGCCTCGCTGTCGCCGTGGGCGCCAGCTTCTTTCACAATGTCACCAGACTTACGCGAGACAAAGATGCCCCGCCAAGCCTGGACGTACAGCAGACGAATCTTGCCGTACTCAAACATCGCTGCTTCCAATCGCTCCCGGCGCGTCTGGTCCTCTTTCTCGACCTCGCGCAGGCGCTCCTGGCTGGCCTGGATGGCTTCGTCCGCTTCCAGTTGCAACTGAACGCGGTTGGCCATCGAAGCGATGCGGTTGACGCTGCCATTGCTGACAGCCACGTCGTACTTCTGACTATTCAAGACAGAATCCTCCACACAGGATTGGTACGGCTGCCCTTCGGAGCAGCCAGAGCCCCGCCGCGGCGCGACCCGCGGACAACGCTGTTCGGGGCGAATGAGCGGAGGGCGACTTTCACTCTTCTCCCGTGGTGGCATACGCCAGCCAGAGCCAAGCGCCGCCTGCGGTCATGAGCACAGCTCCCGCAGTCGGCCACTCGCGGACGCTGTGCCATCCCGCTAGGAACAGCACCGGCCCCGCGAAGAAGCCCAGGCAGCGTAGGACAAAGGAAACGACTTCGGTCATGCAGACTCCTTTTCAAATGGTTGGCCAGCCAACCCTCGCCCCCGAAGGGGGGCGAGGGCAGGAGGCTGTTACTTAGCAGCGATTCGATTTTGGCCACGTCCTCATCGAGATTATTCATGGACCCGCACACCAACTCCTGGCAGTGGGTTGCACGCTCCCGGCGAGGGAACGAATTCGATGTGGTTCCAGATCGACGTTGCACAATAGATATGTCCGTCGTGCTCGTACCAATCACCAGCGTTTCCAGCGTTTACCGCAGCCATAAACCGCTCGAACTTTTGTGTAGGGTTTCCCGACCTGCCACGGATCGGAAATCCGTATTCCAGGATATTCGCGAGGCTGTTTGAGCCATCGCAACCACCATTCGCAATGTGTGCTCGCGCTGCCGCGACAGAGGCAGCGGAATAGGTTCGGTGGCCGGACTCAAAGTGTCGTATATCTCCACATTCGATCCAGCTATTCCGCTCGCTGTCGTGCCGCGCAACGACGATGTACTTGTAACGCATCAACCCTCCCTCCACCCGCAGTACCGCGCGGGCCGGTTGCCGCGTTGTGCGGCTAGAAACCACTGACCCCCCGCCCTATAGCAAACTCCTTTCACAAGAACCGTGACCGATGAACGATGGCCCCCAAAGGGGCCAAGCTGTCAGCGATTTGCTTACTCAGACTCCCACCAGTCAGCAAGGGCGTTAGCGGCCCAAGTGACCAAGAAGAGTGTGATGAGTAAGCCACCGGTAACGATGGACACATTGATAACGTCGGACACGGCATTTCTCCTGAAGAAAGGACCATCGTTCATCGGTCACAGAAGGGTCTACCGGGATTCGTCACCGGACTAATCGTACAGACAAATTGTCGGCTCGTCAAGGCAGTTGACTTTAATTTTTTGTCTGTGCACAATACTGGCATGAAAGAACAGCCAGCAAAGCGTGGGCGACCAGCCCTAGCAGATAAGCGAAACTACAGACTACAGCTACGGCTATCGCAGGCCGAACGATCCCAACTCAAGGCCGTCGGCGGCAGCAAGTTGTCAACGTGGGCCAGGGGTGTACTCCTCACACACGCTCGCAGCCAACCAGCCCCTCCGCCGAGGTAGCATGCGCGGGAACACACGCGCCCGCGCGTGTATATATAGTAGCCGACCAGGCCGCGCCGCCAGCCGCCAGCCGCCAGCCGCCGGTTGCCGCCAACAGGAATGGGGTAGATTCATGGGATTCAGGTAGGGGCTATTCATGCTGTTTAAGATGATTTTTGATGCTAGCAATAATATTGTTCAATGGCTAGGCAGTCGCAAAGCCTTTGCCTATTTGGCGTTGCCGTTGAGGCACCCGAAGCCCCGCGGCAGGCCCCTTTTGGCCCGACCCTACATGATATTCCCACCCAGAAATTTTTCCATCAGAAACGCTTGCGGTAAGATAGGCAATGTGCACTGGAATGTGTGCGCTAGGCGCGCTAGAAGGTGCGGCATAAGCGCAACGCCCCCTTGTGGCCACGGGGCTTGGACCTTTCGTCCCTTGCTTTCCCGTCTGAAGCTGGTTTACCCAGCGTAACTGCGCTCGCTTGGGGCGATCCTTGCCGGGCGGGGGCGTTGTCTCTATGTTCCCGGTTCGTTGTGGCGCAGCCACATTTGGTGCGGCAGGTTGTGCGGCCTCGGCCACCCTGCTGTCGCCGGACAGGGGTTGCCCTGTTGGAGTGGGCTATGGTTTGCGTCTTGGGGAGATGCTACAAGAATCCTCGTCGTAGTTCTAGTTCATCGGTCGTCGATTTGCCGGTTTTTCTGGCAGCTAGGAACCTTAAACAGTTCATTGACAGGTGAGTTAGAACGGTCGTCGATTGGTGGCCCACGGCAAACCAGCGCAACTTTTACACCACCAGTTCCCGCGCAGCCACTTCCAATCAAAGCCCTCCAAATCGGCCGCCATATCGTCCCTGATATGAAATTGCAGGCAGCGGCTACAGCCGCGGCAAGTGACGATCGCTTTGTCGCCGCTCTTACCTTTGGCGGCCATCATCAGGCGACCAGGGTTCTGCTGAGACACAAAGCGGTAGTAGTTATTCAAGGTCGTGTACAACACTTGCCCGATCTTGAAAGTCTCTAGCTTCAAGCGTCCCTCTGGCGCCGATGGGCACCGCACGCCGCTGGTTGCCCAACTCCAGGCTGTGTCGTAGCCGCGTTTTAACGACAGCGTTTTCAATAACTCTGAAAGCGTCAACGGCGCATGTTCGTCTGTAGCTTGTAAACTCTCCATATCCTTCTGAATGTACCGATCTCAGCTAGCTTGTCAATTGTAGTTCTCGCTGAGTGCATGAAAATTCTTAGGATTGCGGCCAACGCCCACCCCAAGACATCTCATGCCAGAAGCCAACCCCCAAGACAGTCTTCCAGCCGAGCCGACATTTAACCCACAGCTCTCGGCCTCATCTGACGCGCCGCCGCCGTTTAGCGTCCGCGAATGGCTCTCGAAGGAAGGCGGCGTAGACGGCAACGAATTTGAAAGCGACGAGGCTGCGCTAAAGGCACTCTACCGGGTTGCCGAGCAGGGCCGCAGTCTCGACCCCAACACGATGGCCTATGTGCGGGCCGGGCAGTGGGCGCAAGAGCTTCAAGAAGACCAGGAATTCCAAGAGTGGTATACGCAGCGCGAGGAGAAGCGGCGCACCAAGCCCCAGCAGCAGGAACCCGCCCCTCAGCAGCCTGCCACGGAATGGCCCGTTGAGGAACTTGACCCACGCTGGGAAAAGCACGTTGCTTACGATCCGCAGACTGGAACCTGGGTGTTGCGCCCGGAATCGGCCGGCCTAGTAGCGCCTTCAGTGGCTGAGCGCTACGGCAAAGCCAAGGAATGGGAGTTGAACACTCTGCGCAAGATTGCCAGGGAGTTCCCGCAGCTTACACAGTCTCAGGTCATGCCCCTTGTGGAGCAACTGCGGCAAGAAATCTACGAGTCGCTGCCGCAGTATTTTTCTTACTGGCAGCAAGAGCAGCAAGGGCAAGCCTACCTGCACAATTACCTTCAGCATCGGCACCACGACATCTTCGTCACTGACGCGCAAGGCAACATCCAATATGATCCCGTCACCAAGCGGGAAATCTTAAAGCCATTCGGCGAGATGTTCTACCAGCACGCCGCGCGGGCTTTTCAGATGGGCGAGCAGAACCCTACTCACCGCGCCATGCACGCTATCGAAATGGCCGAGCGCGACCTGCACATGTACCAGCAGCAGCAACAGTCGCCGCCAACGGCCGAGCCCGCAGAAGCTCCGCCTCCGCCGCCTACCGCCCAACAGCGCAACGCCGTCAGGAAAGAGAAGTTCATCCAGAAGGCCATCCGCGAGCAGAAGGAAGAGGATGGCGCCGGTTTTACCAACAGCCGGAACGGCAAAGGCGGCAGTGAAGCAGCCGCCGCCGACCTCGATTGGGACTCGATGCTCAACGAGGAGATGGACTCGCGGGGCATGATTTTGCGCAGCCGCTAACCCTCATTGGAGATTTGAGCCGTGCCTACGACTCCTTCCGTCACCCAAACGGCCGGCGAAGGTCTTGCTGTCATCAAGGCCACCGCCGCCAAGTATTTCGCTGGCGCGTCGGACCTCACGATCCGCAAGCGGCTCATGCTTTCCTTATTGGCCAAGTACGGGCGGATCATCTACGACGAAAACGGCGTCACCAACACTTGGTTGATACAGCATGACGAGCCTCCTGTCACGGCTCACGGCGCCGGCGGCGAGATTTCCTTCGACGAGCACGACCTGTTCACGTCGCTGACTACTGATTGGCGCGGCTACATCGTGACCGACAAGATGCACGAGAAGGACCGTCTCATGAACAAGGGCGAAGTGGCCATTGTGGACCGCTATCGCCGTATCATTCCGCAACTCCGGCAATCGCTGGACAACAAGTTCCACGGCGAGTTCTATATCGACGGCGATGCGGCCAACAACGACAATCGGATTCACGGGATGGAGACGTTCTTGGCGTCCGGGACCACTGTCGCCGCCGATCTAGTCGCCAAGCCAGACGACAAATACGGCGGCCAAGACACGGACGTTGGTGCATTGGGCGGCACTTGGTCCACTGACTTGGCAACCGCGTCTCGCCCCAACGCCTCGATTGCCACGGACTGGCCGCACGGCGCCGGATCGAGCGCTTATGACGCGCTTTCGCCGACTCTCTTGAACACGTCTTCCACGAGTTGGGGAACTGGATCGACCTCCTGGGAAGACAACTGCGCCCGCGTGCTGCGGCAAGGGGTCCACTGGCTGACCAAGAACGGCGGAAGCGACGGCAAGCCGACCTCCTGCTTTCTGGCCAGCAACTTCTTCGTCGATTTCCAGAACTACCAAGAAGCCAAAATGCGGATTACGGTCCAGCACAGCGAGGCTGAAGACCTGGGTTTCTCGGATGTGCTGAAGTTCGACGGCTTGATGATTAAGAGCGAGTTCGACGTGCCGGCCGGCAATGGCTACATCATCAACGCCCAACAGATGGAACTGGCCTCGCTCGCGCCCGTCATGTTCTTCACGAAGGGGCCGGAGTTCGACATGCGGACCATGAACTACCTGTTTTACGCCGGCTTTTTCGGAAACGTCCGCTATCAGCCGAAGTTCTTCGGGAAGCTGAAGGCTTATGCGTAAACGACGGAAGGGCTGCGCTGGACAACATCCCTTCCCCTTAATTGTAGGGTCAGAAGCAAATGGATAAAGGACAAGGCTTATTCACCCGCGGCAAAAGCTGGACGAGCATCCCTGACGGTCTGGTCGGGCTGCGGCACGTATTCCCTGACAATGATTACGGGGTCACGACGGGCGTCTTGACCAAGCAATCCGGCTACGATGTCGAGTGCGTTTTGGTCCAGAACCAGACCGGCGGCACTGTCACCAAGGGCTTGGCCTACAAGTTCGACTGGTCGGGCAGCGATGCGCTGAAGGCGGTCTCTGCCGTGGCCGCCGCCAATGAAGTGGCCGACGGCATCGCTGACGAGCACTTGGCTACGACCGTTCCGAGCAACAGCTATTTCTGGCTGGTGCGCCGCGGCCCAACGGAAGTCACCACGGCTAACGCCACGGAGATTGCGGCCGGAGACCCGATTATGACGGCCGCCGGCGGCAAGATCGTGGAGGCGCTTAGCGCCGAGACGGGGACCGTGTTCGGTCGCATGATGGCGCCGACTTCGGCCGCTGACACCCTCTACCGGGCCTATGTCGATTTCACCAACGTCAGGGCCGGGGCCGCCGTGCCGCTTTTGACCAACGTAACTGCTGCCACAATCACGCTGACCCGTGCCGCGCACGGGAACCACGTGATTACCCTCAACCGGGCGGCAGGCATCACGGTAACGTTGCCGGCGGCGACGGGCTCCGGGGTCTGCTACACGTTCTACACAGGCACAACGGTCACATCGAACAACAACATTATCCAGGTGGCGGACGCTTCCCACATCATGCAGGGGACGGCTTGGATGGCGCAGGATGGCGGCGACACGCTTGTGGCCTTTGAGACGAGCGGCACGTCCGACACGATGACGATGAACGGCAGCACAAAGGGCGGCATCATCGGCGACCGCATCGACCTGATCGACGTGGCCTCAAACCAGTTTTGCGTTCAGGCCTGGCTGCAAGGCACTGGCACGGAAGCGACTCCGTTCAGCGCCGCGGTATAGCGAAAGTAAACCACGCCGCTTCACCCTTAACTTGGGCAAAACCGGCGTCGGTCTTGGGGGCCGCGATCCGGTGTACGCCGGATCGCGGTTTTTTATTGGAGTTGAATCATGTCTAAATTCAAAACCGAAAAACTCTGCCGGCATTGCAATGAAACGCTTCCTTACGAAGCCTTCCGCAGCCAGACTCGCGTGGAAAAGCGCCCCGGCAAAGGGAAAGGTCGAACTTATGTCGTCTACGACACCCATTGCCGCGGCTGCCGCAACGCAGAAAGCGTAGAGAAGAAAATCTTGAGGCGCGAGGGGATGAGCCGTGTCCAACTGGCCCGCATGGTCAAGGACCTGCACTCGCAGCTTGACCCAGACACCCGCACCTTGCCCAAGATCAGCGAGTTGATCCGGGAAATCCTGGAGTGTTTTCAATCGCTGCGCTGTTTCGCCAAGGGCTGGTACGAGTCAATCATGGCAGCCGATCCCGGCAGCAACGCCCAGCTCAACGCCTACAAGGCGGTCGCGCAACTTCTCGTCACAGCCAATGAAGTTGAGCGCGGCGGCAAGGACGTGGACGACATGAGCGAAGAGGATTTGCGCAAGGAGCTGAACGTGTTGTTTGAGCAATGGATGTCGAGCCTTGACACTGCGCGGGCCAGCGCCGAGAATGCCGAGCAACCTCAGGAACGATCGCCATGAACAGCGAATTCCAAGACGAAGTGGTGTTGAAGCACGTTCCGCGCGCTGGGCCTGAGCAGCTTCGGATAATGGACGAGCTTGCCAAGCAGTGGGAGCCGAAGGCCGCAGACCGCGACGGCAACTCTGCGGCGAAACTGATCGACAGAACCTTGATGTCTAGCTACACACGCTGGATGAGGAATTCGTTCCCAATGTGTATGGCGACTGACGCGCTCCTGTCCTTCGCCAAAGCAGCGGCGACTCACGCTGGTATTTTCTTGGCTGACGCCAAAGGCGAAATCGACCCGGAGCTGTGGGACTCCATGAGCGGCAAGAGTTGTTCAACTCGAAACGGATGAAAGAAGTCGCCGGCGCTTTGTCGCGCCGGCAGACCGAAGGCTTGAAAATCTTCCGCCCCCTGCCTCATCAGGAACGGGCCTTCATGTCGCGCGCCTCCGAGCTGCTGCTGCGAGGCGGCAACCGCTCTGGGAAAACAGCCTGCGCCGCTGCGCTCGTCGCTTCAGCCGCCACCGGCATGCCGATCATCGGCTGCGATGGCCAGCCACTCCCCTGGCGCTGGCCACAAAACCGACCTCTATGTATCTGGGTCATCGGTTACGGCGAAAAGCATATCGCCGATCCTTTGTGGGGCAAACTCTTCACGTCGGCCCCTGAACTTTCCATGCTCCGCGACGAGAATACCGGGCAATGGCGGGCCTTCAATCCGCTCTCCGAAGCAGACAAGAAACGCAAAGACCGCAACGAAGTCGTGCCGGCCCCGCCGCTGATTCCCAAGCGTTACATCAAACGCATCGCCTGGCACAGCAAGGCGGCGAGGCACTTTACCCGCGTCGTCTTGAAGCCTCAGCCCGGATTTCCCGGCTACCCGGACAGCGACGGCACAGAAATTTTTGCCTTCACCTCATTGGCCGAAGCCAAGCAAGGTGTGGCCTGCGACTTAATTTGGGTGGACGAGGCCATTCGCTTCCCAAAGCACTACGCCGAATGGCAAGCCCGCATCTCCGACCGCAAGGGACGGATTGTCTGGTCAGTCTACCCCGGACACGTCAACTTCGCGCTCATCGACCTCATCAAACGCTGCGAACAGCAGCGCGGTTCGGAAATCCCGGATTGCGAGGAAGTCAGGATGACTTTCTCGGCGAACCCCTATATCGACTCAGAGGAAAAGGCCAAGCGATTTCGTGGCTGGTCGGAAGATGAGCGCCGCCGCCGCGACGAAGGCGAGTTGGTTTCCGGCGACTATCTGGTGTGGCCTAACTTCACGCCCTCCATCCACTGTACCCCCGCAGAGGACGAAGCGTTTGACGACGACATCGACAAGCTGCTGCGCAGCACGAAGGCCATCCCCAGAGATTGGTGTTGCGACCTGATCCTCGATCCCGGACACACGCACCCTGGCGTTTTATTCTGCGCGATTCCGCCGCCTAAGTTGGGCGTAGCGGGCGTGATTTTCGATGAAGTCTACCTGCCCAATTCGGACGCCACGCAACTGGCCAAGGCTGTTGAGCACAAAGCGCGGAGCCATCACTTTCGGCGGTTCATCATCGACTTTGCCGCGGGCCGCATGACACCGATGGGAAGCACGCAGAACATTCAGCAGGTCTACGCCGACGCTTTCGCCAAAGTTGGCCTGCAATCGGAAGTCACTGGCAGCAATTTCATGTGGTCCAGCGACGATTTGGACGCTGGCCTTGCCCTCGTGCGGGAAAAGATGATTGTGCCCTACCCTTCCAGGCGGCCGTGGCTGCGCGTCATGACCGACCGCTGCCCGAATTTTCTGCTGATGCTGGAAACATACGTGAAAGCCACGGATGACAAGGGGTTCATTACTGAAAAACCTGCCAAGCGTCAAGTCGATTGCCTTTGCGACTGCTTGAGGTATTGGGTGGCGACGAACCCGGAGTACGAAGCGCCTAACCTTGAAGAAAAACCAAGTTCGTCTTACACTTGGTTCAAGAATTTTTGGCAACGACAGCATCCTAAGCCGGGCGAAGGCCCGATTTACTGCGGCCCTGGGGTAGCACCAAGGAGTTGAACAATGGTTTCGACGCCCTCCGTTGGCAGCATAGTCATCTTTTACCGCCTAGCCGACATCAATTCTCGCGGAATTCCATCCATCGTGCAGGAAATCATGCACGAGAACCCTGCCGTCTTGGGGTTATCGCTGATCGCCGACCGCCGCACCGACTTGCTCGTGGAAACGCTGGTCCGGCACGTCACCGATCCGTTGCTTTCCAACGAGAGACAGCGGAAGTACGGCGGCTGGGACACGATTGAGGCTCACGAAGCGCGCCGCCAGGAACGAAAGCGGCAGCAGGCGGAGCAGGTGCAGAGCGAAGAGGAATCGCGACGGCAGCGAGCCGAGAAGCAGGCGAAGGAAGAGGAGTTTTATGCCAACGAGATTGCGGAGATGTTCTCCAAGGGGATGCCCGCAGTAGACATCGCTGACCAGATGAACCGCAAACACGGCGGGAACTGGACATTCCAGCGGGTGAACGGCCTTTTGAAGCGCAAGAAGGTGCTGCAACCGGCATGACCAAAGAACAAGGCGCGACAAATGAAGACTGGTGGGATGCCGCCTCAACCCAAGAGCGCAAAGGATACTTGAAATCTCTGCGCGACCAGACGGATAGCTACTGCCAGCAGATGCTTGGATGCAAGCTCATCGGCCTGACGACCCAACAGGAAACCAAAGTCATCGACGGCGAGACGCAACTAAACTCCCTGGTGCGCGTGGTCGTACTCAAGGACGGTAAGCCGTTCGTAGATGAAATCCGCTGGCTGCCACCCAAGCCGTCGGTGGAACGCAACGGAAAACTACAAAAGACACGAAAGCGTCCAGCGTAGCCTCCCCAAGACTTGACGCCGGCAGCCCGCCACAATTTTGGCTGCCGAACTCGCGGACACCCAGAAATACGAGTTCCTGCGACCTGTCCAGAAAGCTTGGCTGTCGGTCGTTGAGGAAGCGATCCGTGTTCGCAAAGACTTCGACTCCGTAAGCGACCAGTGTACGGCGTTCTTCTCCGAAGCCTCCGGGTTCATGTGGAAGCCGGAGTTCATGAACAAGTATCTGGGGCAGGGTCTCGCGCCGCGCTTCCGCATCACCTTGCAAAAAGCCTTTGAGCTTGTCGCCCGCTACGGGCCGTATCTCTACTGGCGCAATCCACATCGCACCGTCCGCCCCCGGCGCTATCTGGATTTAGCGCCGGAAATGTTCCTGCCGCCTGGTTATCAGCCGCAGCCGCCCCCTGACCAGCCGCCAGGGATGATGAACGGTCAGGAGATGGAGCCGCCCCCTGATCCGATCATGCAGCAGGCGATGGCCCTCTACCAAGAGGCGCAGCGAGTCGGCTTGATGGAGGCCGCCGCCAACCATATCCAGTCGCAGTTGTTCCAGACGTGGCTGAATTACACGCCCGACGAGATGCCCTACGGGGGCTTGTCGCAGCACTCCAGCATGGCGATCACGCAGGGCCTAGTCGTCGGCCGCGGCGTGGCCTGGCCCGACTGGTACAAGATGCCAGGCTCCAAGCGCGTGCTGACGGGCTGTTTTTGGGACGATCAGAAAAACCTCTACTACGATCCCGACTGCACCGATGCTTCTGACGCCTACTTCATTGTCCGTAAGGGAGTCAAACCTTGGTGGAAATGGGAGCGGCAATTCGAGTTGCCCAAGACTTCGCTGCGCAAATACACGCAGTACGAGAGCGGCACGGCCCGCGGCATGGGCAACAGCGACGAGTTCCATCGCCATCACCGCAATCAGGGCAAGACGCAAGACCTGATCGTGGTCTACGAAATCTGGTCCAAGATGGGGCCTGGCGGAAGGCTGTACGGGGTCAAATCGCCAATCCGCGATGCGCTTGATAAAGTCGTGGGGGACTACGCCTACATCGCCGTCTCGCCTTCGATCCCTTTCCCGCTTAACGCGCCATCCGCCAAAGTCCGCGAGGCGGACGATGAGAGCGTGGAACGGATGTTCCGCTGGCCGATCCCATTCTGGAAAGATGACCGCTGGCCCTGCGCCGTGCTGGAGTTCTACCGCCGCCCTGGCTCGCCTTACCCGATCGCGCCTTTAGCGCCTGGCCTGGGTGAACTGGCGTACCTCAACGTCTTCATGTCCCATCTGGCTAACAGGATTTGGAGCTCATCGCGGGATTTCGTGGTCTGCCTGGAGAGCGCGGCTAAGCATATCGAACCCTTGTTCCGCGGCGGCGAGGACATGGTGTTCGCCCGCATTCCCCAAATGCTGAAAGATATTCAGCAGTCCGTGACGTTCTTAAAGCAGCCGGAAGTCAACAAGGAAGTCTGGGAGATGATTGACCGCGTGTCCCAGAACTTTGAAAAGCGAGTGGGCTTAGAAGAACTGTTCCAGGACACGCAGTCTCGTAGCGCCACCGACATCGAAGCCAAACGCGAGCAGATTTCCATTCGTCCCGACTACATGGCCGGCAAGGTGGAGTCGTGGCAAAGCGACATGGCGCAGATGGAAATGTTCGTCACCCGGATGAAGGTTGAGTCCTCTGACGTCAAGGAGCGCGTGGGCGCCGTGGGCGCCTGGTTCTGGGAGAAGTTCATCACAGACGAAGACCCGGAAATCATCCTTCGCGGACTCAAGGCCAGCGTGGAGGCAGGCTCGGCGCGGAAGCGCAACAAGCAACTCGACGCGCAGAACATGAACGCGGCGCTGCCGATCCTTTTTCCCGAACTTTCCAAGCATGCCGACGTGACGGGCGACACGAACCCCGTCAACGCCTTGGCGCGGAAGTGGGCCGAGAGCATCGACCTGGAAGTGGATGACATGCTGATGGGTCCGCGCGTGCCGCAACAGCCGGAGATGCCGCCTGAGCAGCAGCAGATGATGCAGCAGGAGGCCCAGCTTGAAATGGCCAAGCTCCAGGCTGACGTGCAAAAGAGCCAGGCCGACCTGCAAAAAACCACCGTCGAGATGCAGAAGGTGCAGCTTGAGCTGCAAGGCTTTAGACAAGAGGTCCAGCGGAAACAGATCGAATCGCACCTGGATATGCAGGTCAAGCAGCTTGAGGCTCACACAAGGCAGCAAGAGTCTCAGGCCGACCTGCAAAAAATGATGATCGAAGCGCAGCTTGATATTCAAACGAAACAGACTGAGGCTCAGTTGGAAGAACGCAAAGCGCAACAGGAAATGCAGCTTGAGCAAACCAAGGCGCAGCAGGGGTTGATGTTTGACGCCGCGTCGCACCAGCAGGACATGCAGCAGACCGGCGAAGAGCACGCGGCTGAGATGCGCCGCGCCGCCTATGAACATATGGCCCAGATGGACGCCGAAAAGGAAAAGGCCAAGGTACAGAGCCAGGCCATGAAGGAAAAAACGTCGATGCAGACGAAGATGATGAGGGAAAAGATGAAGATTCAAGCCCAGCAGCCCAAGCAGAAGCCCAAGGGGAAATCCAATGGCGGAAAGTGACGTGTTCTATGTGGCGTTTGTAGACCCCATAACAGGCCAGGAGCGAATTGCGCAGTTTCCCTATCGCAGCCAGGCCGACGCCAGGGAGTACGCAGCATTTTTAGCGTCAATAGGCGAAGCCAAGGATTGTCATGTGCGGGCGGCTTGTCCGCCCACCGGCCACGTACTGGAAGAGTTCACCCATATTCAGGAGGACATGACCTATGCCTAAAGGAACGCGAGTCCACCGTTGCGTGCAAAAGCTGAAAGAGAGCACGAAAGCCGGGAACCCCTATGCGATTTGCCAGTCGGCTACGAAGGAATCCTACAAGACCGGCAAGCCCTTAAAAAAGAAGAAGCGAAAAACATGACCTATTGCACTAAATGCGGCGGCAAATTGTACGGCAACCTCTGCCGCCTCTGCGAGATGTTTGCCGCGCGCCGCGCGCCTGGTTCGCTTACCGACCGTGAGTTCTTTGCCGGCCGCGGCACCCTGGCCGACCAGTTTCAAGGCGAGGAGTGGTACTTGGAAAAAATCACGAAACGCTATGAGCAGATCACAGGCCAGCGGCCAAACTACAACGCGGTCTACGTCCCCGACTTGGCCGACGAGCCGGGCGACCCGGCAGGCTTTGTAGACCCCACGGAAGGCCGTCGGCACATCAAAAAGGTCTGCCGGCTAAAAAACACAACTTGCCGTGGGCTTGTGCGCCACGATCATGTAGAATTAGACCGCGATCCGTTAGCCGCAGCCAAAAAGGGCAAGATCGGCCCCAGCCTAATGAAGCGGCTGATGAAAGAGCGCTTGAAGCGCAATCCCGACCTGAAAAAGCTCAGCAAGCGCGAACTCAAGGAAAAGTTGACCGCCGAACATACCGTGAAATGGTAGCTTCGTTCAAGGCTGCGCTGGAACACTTTGCCTTGGAGAAGCAGACATGCCGGTTCCCAGCTCTGACCTGCCTGCCGTAGCGCGGACGCACCTTCGCGCCGCTTTGACGAATCCGACGGCCTACAACGCGGTGCGCGACCGTTTGAACGCAGCGTTTGGCACTCTCACAAATGCTACGGCGGCCACTCTGACGGTGACAGCCGCGAGCCACGCCGGGCAGACGATCACGCTCAATCGCGCCGCGGGGATCACCGTCACTCTGCCGGCCGCCACAGGCACGGGCAACTGGTACAGGTTCTTTGTGGGCACGACCGTCACGTCCAACAACCATGTCATCCGGGTGGCAGACGCCACCGACACGATGGACGGCACGGCTTGGATGGCGCAAGACGGCGGTGACACGGACGTAGCATTTGAGGCTGGCACCACGGATGACACGATCACTCTGAATGGCTCCACCAAGGGGGGCATCATCGGGGACTTCATCGTGTTGACTGACGTGGCGGCCGATCAGTGGTCCGTGCAGGCCTGGCTGCAAGGCACTGGCACGGAAGCAACTCCGTTCAGCGCCGCGGTGTAATAGTGTAAATAGTCATGGTGATTGCCAATTTAGACCGCATCCAGCGGGCCGTTATTGACAACAGCGGCAGCGGCACGGTCACGCTTATTGCGGCCTCAGGCAGCAAGCGGATTGTGGTATTGGGCATGATCCTGACTACGAGCGTTGCCACGACCTGGGAATTCAAAAGTTCAGCGGCGACTTTCACTGGCCCTATGACCTTATCGGCGCTGACGCTGGACATCACCGCGCTGGGCGATCGAACGTTCCCTTGGTTTGTGTGCGGGGCCGGGACAGAGTTTCAGGTTGTCCTGGGCGCGTCAGTGCAGCTCAGCGGGGTCGTGTACTACATCCAGGAGTAAGCGATGAGCGCTGGAGCTTCAGGTGGAATTATTCAACGAGGCCATGAGGAGGCTCACACGACGTTCGATGCTGCAATTTTGCTGGCACTCGAACACATGATCCTGGAGCTGAAAGCCATCCGTGAACTCCTGGAGCTGAAAGCCATCCGTGAACTGTTATAAGGAGCTGAAACATGGATTTGAGTTTGATTTCTGGCGGCGGTCTGGTGAAGCCTGGTTCGATCCATGCGGCACGCAGCACGCCGGCCGGCAGCGGCGCTCAGTTGATGAGCCTGTCGCACGGCAAGTACATGGATGCCGTGCTCAGCGGCAACTGCTATTGGGGGGCCAACGCCTACGGCACGGCGGTCACGACGCAGGCTGGCTTGTCGGCCACGACGCCCGCCCTGACCCTCTATAACCCGATGGGTTCGGGCGTGTACGGCGTGCTGTTGCGTGTGCAGATCAATCTCACAGCCGAACCGGCCGCCATTACAGACTTCTGCTTGGCAGCCAATCTGCGCAACGCCGTCGCGCCGGTTACAACCACCGACGGCACGATGTACAACGCGCTGGGAGTCGGCGTAGGCGCCGATCCCAAGGTCCGTTGCTACCGCGTAGCAACCCTGGCTGCCGCCCCGGTGGCGATTTGCATGCTGGGAATGTGCAACACGGGCCTGGTCGCCGGCCTGGTGCAGGATTTCGATGTGGCTGGGGCCGTGATCCTGGACGAAGGTTCTTGCATCAGCCTTCAGACTCGTGCGGCGGCCGTTGTGGTGGCCTCTTACTTCTGGCAGGAAATCACCAAGCCGTAATGACGCGAGCAGTCGCCAAAGTAGTGTTTTGCGCTTTCGAGGAAAGGGCAAATCGCGATGCAGCTTAGTACCGCCCCCACAATCCGCCAGCAGCAGTTGACGGCGATCAAGACCTATGTGGAGGCCAATCACACGGTTCGCGGCCGTGGGGCCTACGGTCCGGCCACGGCGCGGACTATGAACCGGCCGGCGAGCCCCAACCACTTCGTGTTCGCGACCTCGGTCAGCGTTGATCAGGCAAGGCGCTCGCTGGATTGGACCGAAGTGCTGCATCCGGTCACGGGGCTGACGGCGCTGCAGCAGTTCGGGTTCAACGTCCTGTTTGCCCACGGGTCCTACAACCCCTCGCTGCTCTCCAGCCGCAATGCGTTGGTCCAGATATTCCCTTCGGTCATAACGAACACCCGCGCGGCCCTGCTGGCGGACGCCACGCGGCTGGCTACGGTCGCCGAGCAGCTATTGGCCGCCGACGGGACAGGCCCTGGCGGCGGGAACGGCTCCGCGGCGAACCAATCGCGTGTGATGGGGCCCGGCGCGGAGGGTGAGATCACGGTCGAGAACCTTCAGGAGGCGGAGCGCAGTGGCTGACTATACCCAGACGAAGAGCACGATCCTCGCCCATCAGGCGGTGACCAATCCGGAGTCGGTGAAAGGCACGGCCGTGGACGTGCGCACGGCGCTCGACTGCATGGTGGTCTGCCGGCACGCCTACATCGAGGAAGTAGACCCCGGCGGTCTGGAGCCGGAGTTCCATGTGATGGCCTCACTGGACCAGACGGCAACGCCGCCCGCCGACTCGTGGTTCAAGGTAGTCACCTTCAAGGCGACGGATCCCGGCGCGGCGCCTGCCACCGAGGCCCTGACCGCCACGGAACCGGTCGGCGAGGTGGTAATGGCCGTGGCCTCCACCACCGGCTTTGCGGCGGGGAACGAAATCTACATCCGCGACACGGGGACGGAGGCCGATTCCGAATGGTCCACCGTTGACAAGATTGTGACCAACACGAGCATCGACCTGTTCGAGGGGCTGGTCAACCAGAAGGACAGCGCGGACATCATCTGGGGCAGCGCCCAAACGTTCCGCATGCCGATCCCCGGCGCCGTGGGGCACGTGAACGTGTACTACAGCAACGAGGGCGCGAGCGGCGTGGACTCGGCGATCCTGGCTGAGGTCCTTGTCAACACGGATATTGAGTAATGGTGCGCGTCTCCGCTGAATACGCCGGCATCAACTGGCTCTGTCCCGTCGATTCCGCTGGCGTGCCGTTTCTGCCGCTTGGCCCTGGCGTGACGCCGAACTCGTCGAAGGACCAGGAATGGCGGCAGCAGGCAGGCTGGGGCTATTCAGGTATACTGGCGGGCGGCCAAGCGCCAGGCACCAATCCTGAATTTCTC
>Ga0187893_10004598_pt1 | contig 26018 bp, 20 predicted proteins | sample MA1701074metaG_FD_139574 | JGI IMG/M metagenome (GOLD analysis project Ga0187893, IMG submission 139574) | White microbial mat communities from a basaltic lava cave in the Kipuka Kanohina Cave System on the Island of Hawaii, USA - MA170107-4 metaG ... | reverse complement strand
TTCCGCAAGGCTGTACCCTTGCGCCTTCGAGTCGCAACGCTGAGGGATCAGCAGACCCGCGAATATCGCCTTGCCCTGTGGATGCTGCTGGGCTCGGTGGGGGCATTCGTCCTCATCGCTTGTGCGAATGTCGCAAATTTGATACTGGCGCGGTCCGCGAGTCGGCGGCAGGAGTTTGCCATTCGGACTGCGTTGGGCGCATCTCGTCTGCGGCTGGTCAGGCAGACTCTCACCGAAAGCGGAGTTCTTGGACTGTTCGGTGGTGTTGTCGGTTGTGCATTGGCAGCTGGCTCGCTTCGCGTTCTTGTTACGCTGGCTCCCGAGGGCACGCTTCGCTTGCAGCAGGCGGCACTCGATTTGCGAGCGCTCGCCTTCGCCTTGATACTTTCACTAGGTTCGGCCTTGTTGTTTGGGTTGGCTCCTTCCCTAAGGCCTCTGCAAACAGAAGTACCAGGTGTCGGGCGGGCAACTGACTCCCCAAGGACGTGGATGCGTCAAGCGCTTATCACCTCTCAGCTCACGGTCTCGTTGATCTTGCTGACATGCTCGGGGGCACTGCTCACAAGCTTCTGGCGGCTCCAGAATGCTCGGCTCGGGTTCGAGCGGGAGCTGGTCGTGACCGCATCCTTCACGCTCCCGCAGTATCGCTATGCCGATGAGACGCGGCAGCTCAATTTCTTCAACTACCTCGAAGACCGGCTCAACGAGCTTCCCGGCGTCGTCGCGGCGGCGGTCACCGACACGCTACCGCCGGGCGGCGACCCGCGCTCACGTCCCTACATAGCCCTGAGTAACCCAGGCGGAAACACAGTGGGACAGGGCATCGGTGGTTTGGTGAAATGGCGCTATGTCACACCCGGCTATTTCGAAGCTCTTGGCATCCCGCTCAGACGCGGTCGCGGATTCTCAAGCGCAGACCGAACTTCAGGGCAACAAGCGGTGATCCTGAGCGAATCTCTTTCGCGCCGTCTCTTTGGTAGTGACGAGCCGATTGGTCAGCGCATTCTCCTCGAAGAGCCTATGACAGTCGTGGGGATCGTCGACGACGCCATGAACTCTGGGCTCGACAGGAATTCCGATCCCGAGTTCTACATTCTTCGCAACGTTGCTCCTAACAAAGTTTATCAAAATCAGCGCCCACCCGACGGATGGCGCCGTGCAACGGCCATCGTGCGTTCCAAGTTGAAGGAAGGCCAGACGGCGGAGTTACTACGGCTGGCGATCCGGCGGGCCGACCCCGCTTTGCCGATCGAGTTAGAAACGATGGATAAGCATGTGGACCGCTTCTTCAGTCGACCTCTATTTCAGACCGTCGTCTTGTCAGCGTTTGCAGCCATGGGCCTGGTCCTGGCTGGTATCGGTCTGTATGGCTTAATTTCGTTCCTGGTTGCCGTGCGAACTCGCGAGATTGGTGTCCGGATGGCGCTGGGTGCAACCCCAGGCAATGTCATGAGGCTGGTCATCTCCGACGGATTACGCTGGACTGCCGTCGGTGTGGTGCTTGGAATTGCCGCTTCCACGGCGATCTTACGCCTGCTGGAAGGCCTATTTTATGAGGTCACGCCTTATGATGTCCGAGTGTATGCTGCAGCCACAATGATTCTGACTGTTGTAGCTGCGCTCGCTTCGTGGCTGCCCAGTCGTCGTGCAGCACGAATCGATCCCATGGTGGCCTTACGCCACGACTGAGTCTCTTCGTATCCAGCGCACTGTCCAGACTTAAATTCGTGGCCCGAACACAAGTAACAGCGGCTCGACAACAGCGTCACGTTCCCGGTAACGGATTCATATGCGGCTGACTAGTTCAATGGCATGTAGAACAAACTCAGTCGCGGCACGCCAAAGCGTTCCAACAATTTTTTGCTCAACATTTTCTTTTCGAGCATCGCGAGATGGTGGGCCGTCAGACCCCTTCTGTGCCGGTTGAGTTCTTGATTCACCTCAGCGCGAAAACCCAAGAGCCTCTCATCCTCAAGCGCAGAAACCAGTACGGCCAGAATTTTCTCTTCCAGCATCGACAGTTTCATCTCGAGTTGCTCAAAGTCCAAATCGGTTGACGCCACAACTTCCTGCCTCAGCGACCGCACCGTCTCGGCGATTGCCACGAAGAACCCATCCGGCAAGGATAAGCCCTCGCGGCGGACCGTTTCGGGAACTCGAAGCAACTGAGTGGCTGTGCGTTCCAGCATCTGAACCAGATTCTCCCGTTCGTCCTGATCGCGTGCGGAACCCGCGTCGGCTGCTTTCTGTTTTCCGACCGAGCCCTCTTGAAAACGCTCGAATTCGGAGAGAATGGCCTGAGCACAATAGGACAGGGAATTGACTTTCTGCACCTTACTGGGGCGCTTGGCCTGCTTGGCAAACGCAGCCTCGATTCCACGCAGAACGACTTCCAAAGGAATGCCTGATTGCTGAAACGACTCGATCAGGGCCCAGTCCAATGGCGAAAGCAGCGTCACCGTTCCCCGGCACTGCTGCCAGCGTTCCTCGATCTCGGTGAAGTAGTTAAAGTAGTTCTCCATCGCGGGTCTACAGGTTGCAGGGGACAGGGGACAACAATATGTCGAAAGGGTTGAGCGTTGTGTCCTGTGCCTTGTCTCCTACTTGTTTCTTTCAAAAATCAGCCGCAGCCCTTCTAGTGTCAGGTTGGGATCGATTTGCTGAATGCGGGACGAACCCGTGCCAATTAACGAGGCGTAGCCGCCGGTGGCAATGATCTTCGTCTTTGTGCCGAGTTCTTGAAGCATTCGCTCCAGAATGCCATCGATCATTCCGATGTATCCATAATATAGGCCGGACTGAATGCTCCCCACAGTGGAGGTGCCGATCACCCTGGCGGGTGCTTTGATTTCAACCCTCGGCAAGCGCGCGGTGCGTGCAAACAAAGCCTCGGCCGAAATGCCCGGGCCGGGTGTGATGACGCCTCCCAAATACTCACCCTTTGCTGAAATGGCGTCAAAAGTGGTGGCAGTGCCGAAATCGACCACGATCGCCGGGCCACCGTATCGGTCGAATGCGGCCACAGCATTCACAATCCGGTCAGCCCCGACATCTGCCGGTGAGTCGTATAAGACCGGCATCCCGGTTTTGACACCGGGTTCCACAAATAGCGGCTTCAACTTGAAGTATTTGAGTGACATTTGTTCCAGCACGGAATTCAGCGGCGGAACGACCGAGGCGATCACGATGTTCTGGATTCTAGAGACTTCCATTTCCGCCAGAGCGAACAAGTTGCGTGCCAGGATGCCGTACTCATCGGCAGTCTGACGCTGTTTTGTCTCAAGCCGCCAGTCAGCTGCCAATCGGCTTCCGTCAAACACGCCCAGTACGGTGTTGGTGTTACCAATATCTATCACCAGCAGCATTTGTTACCTCCAGGCCACGATGTCGCCGCTCATCACTTCTTCCATCCGTCCGTCCGCCAGTCTTACTTTCAGATTACCGGCGTCGCTCAGGCCTGCCGTTCGTCCCTCGATCTTCTTCCGGCCGCCCAGATCAACCGTGATCTGCTTTTCGAAAGCAAACGAGGAGCGCTCGACCCAACGCTGCAGGATAGTGGCTTGCTTGCCCCGCTGCACATCATCGTAGAGGCGCTCAAATCGGTTCAGCAACGCGCACAGGAGGGTGATCCGCGAATAGGTCCTCCCCCCTTCGATACGTAATGAGGTGGCGTGCTGGCTGAGCTCGTCGGGAAACGTGGAATGATTGACGTTGATGCCGATTCCGACAATGACGTAACGGATCTCGCCCCTCTCTGCCTGCATCTCTGAAAGAATACCGCAACACTTGCGAGCACCCAGCAAAAGATCGTTTGGCCACTTGATGTCGGCACTCAGACCGCACGCCTGCTCAATCGCTTCGCTGGCTGCTACCGCGGCGACCAATGTTAAGACCGGAGCGTCGCGCGGCTTCAGCACGGGCCGAAGCAGGATTGAAGCATAAATACCAACGCTTGGTTCGGAGATCCAGGAGCGTCCAAGGCGCCCGCGCCCCTGCGTCTGCCTCTCGGCGACAACGAGTGTCCCCTCCGTAGCGCCTTGTTCAGCAAAGTGGCGAGCGGCATCATTGGTGGAGCCGGTCTCAGTAAAATGGTGGATGGTTCTTCCAAAACGGCGGGATTCCAGACGAGCGTGAATCGATTCGGGGAGGAGGAAGTCCTGAGCCATGCGAGTCGTTGTCGCTTCCGCTGCCAGCGCTAAAATTCCTTGGCTGACAACGCCGAGGAGTTCGAACAGCTACAGCTTTAGCTCAAGGCTGATATCAGCTGAGGTAAAAGAGTGCGTCAAGGCGCCGACCGAAATGAAGTCCACGCCAGTCAACGCATACGCGCGGACATTGCCGAGATGAACGCCGCCAGACACTTCCAGCGGGACGCGGGCGTTGGCGCGCTGGACGGCTTCTTTCACATGGTCAGGCGTCATGTTGTCCAGCAGAATCGCGTCTGCGCCGGCATCCAGGGCTTGATCCAGCTCTTCTAGGGTGGTTACCTCAATCTCGATCTTCTTCAAATGATCGATGGCAGCCCGCGCCTTGCGGACAGCCTCTGCAACGCCGCCCGCGGCGACAATGTGGTTCTCTTTGATCAAAACGCCGTCAGACAAGCCGAAACGATGGTTTCGGGCTCCACCCATGCGGACGGCGTACTTTTCGAGGGCCCTCAAGCCGGGAGTGGTCTTGCGCGTATCTAGAATTGTTGCTGCAGTGCCGGAGACGGCCTCCACAAACTGCCGCGTGAGGGTGGCGATACCGGAAAGCCGCTGGAGAAAATTCAACGCCACGCGCTCGCCCGAAAGCAGCCGAGCCGCAGCCCCAGACACGTATCCAAACACGCTGCCCTTGCTGACCGCATCGCCGTCCCGGTGAGAGCTCTCGACGGTAATCTTCTCCGAGAGCTGGTGAAATGTCCTGACCACGAGTGGCCAGCCTGCAAGAATGAAGTCCTGCTTGGCGACAAATTCCCCATGAGCCTTCATGTTAGGACTCACGACTGCCTGAGTCGTGATGTCGCCGATCCCAAGATCTTCATGGAGAGCCAAAGAAACGATGGAATCTAGAGCCTGAAGATCGAGTTCGAGCATAAAGAGCGTGGTAATTGTGGAGGGTTCCCACGAGTGACGGAGGCACAGAGCATGGCTAACTTAGAGGCTGTTCCATCGTGTCGGCAGTCAGTTCTTGTATTTGAATCCCGCAGGAGGCCCATAAGACAGAAGCCTCAGCCAAACGTTGTGTCGCTGTATCTCCTTTATTTGTGGACCCGCTTCAGTGCCTGTGCAACTCGCTTAACACTTGCGGAACGCGGCGAGTATTGTACTCGCGCTGATAGCGTCGATGAACGTCCGTCTGGGGGTACTTCTCGGTTGCTGGGTATGGGTACTTCGACATTCCGTGAAATGGCAGTGGTGTCACAGTATCGGAAGCAGCCGAATGCAGGTCCATATCCTTTCCAAACCCGTCCGCATAAAAGAAGAACGTTCGCTTCCAGCCGGCAGGCAGAGCCGGCAGAGAAGTCGCTGCAAAGTCGATCTGAATTTCATCCCCGTTCCGCATGATGACGTACCGATCATCCCTGACACCAAGCAAAGGAGTGACGTCGCCAAAACGTGTGTAATCGCCGACATGGCTCTTCCAGGGGGCGACAGCATCAATCCAGTCATAGTCGTAGATCAGTGGACGCTTGCCGTCAGGACTGTACTCCCGAGGAAACCCTGCATAGCGTAAGTCAGCACTCGTCGGGGAAAGCCGATAATGTTTGGGATTGGCAGGACCCGGCAAAGTATTGATCAGGATTTGGTCCCAGTAAATACGCATGCTGGTGACGATGCGAACTTCACTGCTGCCTGCAGGCAACTTGCCGGTCAAATCGATGACCATGGTTTTGGGGAGGCCTGCAGGAAACCCCGTACTCGGTATCACGGTCTCCCAGTCGCCCTGTTTGTTCTTTGCCTGAAGGTAAGGTGGCACTAGCGTTGCCCCCGCCTGCGACGCCTTGAAGTTGGCTGTCGAGTCTGCATAGTCAATCCAGGCCGTCATTAGCAGCTGGATCTGCGGCGCCGTTGCGGTATCGCCAAGATCCAATGTCAACGAATGTTCTTCAGCATATCCTTTGTAGGGCAGCAGCTTGAAATCGTGGGGGCTGTTTCGATCCACCTGGGTGAGCAGAGGCAGCACATCGTGGCCCCGATGATCCCAGGCCCTTTGGGGGGGGCGGGCGTTCTGAGCTGCAAAGAGCTTGAACTTGGGAAACGGCGGACCCGGCATCAGCCTTTCGTTTGGAAACAGTTCGACCCCACTCGGATGATCGACCGCTACCAGTTCGGTCTGATCGATGAACAGGACTTCTTCCAACTGATTGTTCACTCTCAGTGAATACCGTCCATCCTTCAGCTTCAATTGCGCGTCTGTCACCCGAACATACTCATCGGTGTCGGGGGTGTTGTACTTCCTAGGCGCCAGCAAGTAACCGATGGCGCAACCACCGAGAAAGTCGGTGACGAACTCGTATTTTTTCCCGTTCCATGTGTAGAGAAGCGGACACGAAGTGCCTTTGCGATCCAGTTCCTGTATCAGCTTTGTCTGGTTGACAGGCAAATTGGTTTCGGACTGCAGCACACCGCCTGGCCAAAGCATGCGCAGTGCGTCGACTGACTTCAGTTGCCCAAGACCGAAGATCACTTCGGGCGGGCTCTGCGAGAGGTATCCACTTCCGCCGTTGACTTCAACTTTCTGCCAGAGGACTCCCGATTTGACTTCGATCTTGGTCCCAACGCCAGACTTGTTGCTGTTGGTACCTTGAAGGCGGACCTTGATCCAGTTGTTTTGGTTACCCCCGTCGTTCCGCAGTAGGACGGGCGCCCCACCGCTTACGGTCATGAGCACGTCGGTGTCACCGTCGTTATCATAGTCGCCAAATGTGGCGCTGCGGTAGGCTTTGCCGCGAAACGACATCAGACCCGCTTTCTCTGACGCGTAAACAAACTTGTCCTCCTGGTTTTCCCAAAGCTCCGGACCCATCTCGGTAGAGCTACTTGCGTCCTGCCCTCCGCGTAAGACGAACAAATCCAGGTCTCCATCGTTGTCGTAATCAAAAAACTGCGCCATTCCGACCCCGGGTGCGTCTCGCATGTGGATCGGTGGAGACAATGGCGCCTCAGCATGGAACCGACCGTTGCCAAAATTGGTGACAAGCGTTGTCTGACCGGTGTTGTTGACGAGCGCAAAATCCATCCACCCATCTTTGTTGTAGTCCCCTACACTGGCGCTGACGACGCCCTTCAGATTCCCAAGCACTGGAACTTTGCCGGCTAAGTCCTGAAAGGTCCCGATCCGCTGATTGCTGTAGAGGTGGTTTCCGCGGTTCAAGGAGACAACCCAGAAATCAATGTCGCGGCGATTGTCGAAGTCGGTGAAGATTGCCGAAGCGACGCTCTCGCCAGGCACTTTCACCTTGGCCTCTTCGGCGATGTCGGTGAAGGTTCCGTCGCTGTTGTTGCGATACAGATGGCAAGCGCCGCCAGGAACTTGGTCGAGCTTCGGCCAAGCCATGGCTGCGGAAGTCGTTGAGAGAGCTTGTTTGGCATCGACGTAATTCCCAACGTAGATGTCCAGATCTCCGTCGTGGTCGACATCGGCTACGGCTCCCGACAGATGCCAATGACCGTCGTCGGCAAATCCGGCTTTGGAGCTAACATCGGTAAATGTGCCGTCTCCGTTGTTTTGATATAGGCGATTGGTTCCATACCGAGTGAGAAAGAGATCGGCTTGACCATCGTTGTTGAAGTCTCCCCAGTACGCCGCCATGGCCTGTCCGCGCCCGTCGAGGCCTGCCTTCTCGGTGACATCACTGAACCGACCTTGGCTGTCCCCTTTAAGCAAAGCCCCTTGTGAGACGGCTCCGGAAGAACTATTGGCCAGATAAATGTCGAGATGACCGTCATTATCATAATCCCAGAGGGCCGCGCCCGACCCCAGTGAAGCAACCAGGTCTTCTTCCTTCACAGGTGCCGGCGTTGACCCAACGCGGCTCGAAGTTCCATGCTGAAAGCGGATGCCCGCAGCCTCTGTGGCATCCACGAACCTTACCGGCTTGGCCGTAGCAGCAGAAAGCGGCAGCAACTCCTTGATGTCCGGATACTCGCCAATCGCCTGCATGTACTTGCCCTGCTCACCATATTGCGTGCCCGTGTTGCTGATGCCACCCTTTTCGCGGAGGCGCGTAAAGGTTTCCATCATCTTCTGACCGTCCGCCTGATCACCCTTGCGAATCAGCGCCGTCGCTAGGTTATAGTGGGCGGCGATGTCGTAGGGCGAAAGTTCGATGACCTTTCGTAGCGTGTTGACGGCGTCCTCGTACTTCTGCTGCTTCAAGTAGATCTGGCCGGCCTGATAGAGCGTGGGCGAGTCTTCGGCATCCCTATCCAGGATTTTCTGAAACGATGCCAGTGCTGCCTCCATCTGGTTCTGATTCCGGTAGATCATTCCGAGCGCAAAAAGAGCGTTCGGTTGGGAAGGGTTCAGTTCCACGGCTTTCTTGAGAAATGCTTCAGCCTGAGGGAACTCTTGGAGGTAGAAGTGCGCCAGTCCGGAGTTCACCAGCGCTGGAACGAACTTTGGGTCGATCTTCAGACACTGTTCGAGTTCGCCCAGAGCATCGCGAAAGTTGAACTGTTCCATGAGGGCTATGGCGATGTTGTTGCGATAAAGCAGTTCCTGTTGTGGCGAATTCTTCCTCGAGGGCTGTTGGGCTGCAGTTGCGTTCAGCTGCAGATAGCCACGATAGCCTGCGACGTAGAACAAACTGGCGGCAGCCAAGAACAGCGCAATCGACGTGAGGCGGCCAGCCAAGCCGTGTGTTTTTGGATCGATCATAGTATGGGTGCATGCGGCGTCTAGATTTGGCAGCAAGTCCAAGTCGAGTACGACGCAATTTTCTTGAGGCCACATGGGCCTACGCTTCGAAATGGATGCCCCCCTTCCTCGGGGCTTTGGCAATCTACATCGGTTTCCAACTCTTCAACCCCGACAGCAGCGGCAATCCATCTGATGAGGCTCATTCTAGCATGAGCCTTCAGGTACCACGGAGCCTGCGAGGTCTCAGTCCAGCGGCATCGAAGAGCTCTATTTAGGTTTTGCTGCTACGAAAGCCTCAGCCCGATTGGTGCCTTCTTGAATGGTGAGAAACTGATTTGACGAAACGTTGGATATTTTGTCCACTGTGCCGCTGGGCCAGACAACTTCCAGCGACGGCACCTGGGTCATTCTGCCTAGACCGAAGGTGAGAGGCAGCTCGCTTTGCGAGCAGTAACTGCTGCCGCTCTTCACTTGCCGCGACAGCGTCCTCCCAGAAGGCAGCTTTACACGCACCACCGTCCCGATGCCGTCGCGGTTACTTCGTGTTCCAATCGTCTTAACCTTCAAATAATGATTTGCGTTCCCTCCGTCGTTTCGCCACAGAGTTGGCGGACCGCCGTTGGTGGTTACGAGCACGTCCAAGTCGCCGTCGTTATCGATGTCGCCGTGAGCCGCGCCTCTTGCGACGCGCGGAAGCTTCAAGCTAGGTCCGACGAGCTGCGTGATTTCTACGAACTGTTTGTCACCGCGATTGTGAAACAGATGCGGCGGCTGCGGATAGGTTACGCGCTTCTGAACCTTATTGATGTCGTTTTCCACGTGGCCGTTGGCGACGAAGATGTCCATTCGGCCGTCCAGGTCGAGGTCGAAAAAGAAACAACCGAAGGCCAAGGTGAGCAGACTGGCTTGACCGACCGCTGAAGTGGGAGCTTCGTCCACAAAAAGGCCCTTCCCCTCATTGTGATAAAGATTCAGCATTTCATTGGAGAAATTCGCGATGAGGAGGTTGGGAAACCCTGATCCGTCGTAGTCTGCAGCATCCACGCCCATTGCACCGCGCACGGTACCGTCTTCGCTAAAGGCAATGCCTGCCTGGACGCCGCGTTCGGTGAAAGTCCCGTTCTTGTTGTTCAGGTAGAGCCGGTTCGGCTGCGTGTCATTGGCGATCAACAGATCCGGCCAGCCATCGTTGTTTGAGTCGAAGACGGCCACGCCCAAGGCCTTGCCGGTAGGGTCCAACAGACCGGCTTTCTGCGTCACGTCGATAAACTTGCCTGTCCCCTGGCTCTGGTAAAGGCGCGATGAAACTCCTTTGTAGGATTCCGGAGTGCAGTAGGACTTGTTTACGCCATCCAAGGAGCAGCGGATATCGGTTTCCACTGACCACTGAACGTAATGCGTGACGACCAGATCGAGATCTCCATCCTTGTCGTAGTCGAACCAGGCTGCGCTGGCGCCATAGTCGGGGTTGCTCAGGCCTGCCTTCTGTGTCACATCAGCAAATTTGCCGTTGCCCAGGTTTCGGAACAGATGGTCAGAACCCAGCGCGCTGATATAGATATCTACCCAACCATCGTTGTCGTAGTCTCCAATCGCCGCCCCCATGCCGTAGATCTCTGTGGCAAGGCCGGCATCCCGGGTGATATCGAGAAACGTACCATTCTTGTTGTTGCGATAGAGGGCTGGGAAGGAGGTGCGGCGCTTGTGGCCTGGCCAATCCCTGCCGTTGATCAACAGAATGTCTTGCCATCCGTCGTTGTTGTAATCGAGAAACGCACAACCGGACCCCATCGTCTCCGGCAGGTACTTCTGGCCAAACGCCCCGGTGTTATGCCGGAAGCGGATGCCGGCCTGCCGCGTGATGTCGACCAGTTGAACCGGAAACGCGGCGGAACCGGCCTGGGGCCGCGGCGTCACACGTTGCCCCTGTAGGGCCTGCCCGGCGGCCTTGAAATGCAGCGATGTCGTCAAGAGCCAACAGGCCAGTAAAGCCAGGTGAAACCCGCAGATTATTCCAAATCGATTCATTGATGGAGTCCATTCTCCCAAACGAACAGGCTATCTGCGCACAGGCTCGGTGTCTTCTGATGATCCCCGCCATCGACAGATTGGCAGGCGGCGCTCCCAGATACTAGCCTACTGTTTGAGCGTAGCGTACTTGTTATTACCTGACTTCGGTTGAGGGCTGCCGGCTTGTATATTGAGCGGAACGGAAACATGTTCATGAATCGGCTGCCGTTCGTTGTTCGCCTCTGGATGGCGAAGGCGAACCGGACCCGTTATAGCCTGGGCCGATTCGTCGGCTTTGAAGCGCAGATAAAGTTTTTGTTCGCGGTCAGACTGCTCGCTATTCCCCAAGCCCTGATGGCACAACATCAGATTGTAATGAGCTTGGAGGTCTTCAGGATCCACCTTCAGCGTTTCCTCAAACTCGCGGATCGCCTCGGCATACTGCCGCTTAAGAAACAGGATACGGCCCACCTGGTTGCGAACCACGCGGTCACGCGGGTACCTCTGTAGAGCCTTTCGCAAATGAACAAGGGCCTCGTCATACTTGCCCTGTGTCTTAAGCGTGAGTGCGTAGAAATAGTTTGATTTCGCAAGCTCGCCATCCAACTCGAGCGCCTTTTTGAGAACCTGCTGGGCCCCGGCTGTGTTCCCTTCCTGAATGCGAGCCCGCCCAACGTTCACCCACCCGTCTGCATATGACGGATCGATCTCGGTTACGCGCAAAAACGTCGCTTCCGCGGCTTTCAGATCACCTTGCAACAAGAGCCCGATGCCGTAGTCGTTCCAGCGCGTGAGATCGTCCTTTTCATACCGCGACTTCCGTTCCGGGGTTACACCACTTCGATTCACGACAAGAAGCTGCTTTTCGTCTTCCGCCATCGTCACAATAGGAACGTTGGGGATCTCTTTCAGTTTGCCGGAGACCTGTGACAAGTCACCTGTAAATATCCAATTGCCATCATCGTAGCCTTTATCCAGGCCAAACCTCGCCTGTAGCGGGTCCCGAATCCCGGCGTAGGCCCACTGGGTGTTCCACCAGGCAAACTTGCGATAGTTGAGTCTGGCTTTTAAAGAAATTCGATCGCCAGCGGTTTCTGGAACACGCAGCCGGAAATGCACAGTGTCAGCCGCTCCCGGAGGAATCAGCCGAACATACAGGACCGAGCGAGCCGCCCACGCATTGCGTTTGTTAATGGGGTTGCCATGTTCATCCAGGAGATACGATCGGTACATATGGGCGCCAGGCTCCACAGGGCCTTTACCTTCGTCTTCCGTGCGCCCGCTCCAGAAAACGACCTGACCTTTGTCATCGATAGCTTGCAGCTCAAGCCAGACATCGAAAGCATCAACTGTTCCGCCTGGAAAGAAGTGACCCACTGTGCGAGTTCTCACGACGACGTCGATGCGCACTGAATCCCCTCGTCGGACCACTGGAGAGGTTTTGTCAAGCGGCGCCACAATCTCAGCGGGCGGAGCAGTGAAGGCACCGGCGCCTGCGCCAAAGGACTCAGACTCTTCGCCGACGGCAAAGGAGCTGGAGAGTTGCAGGTTTTCGGAAGGCCTGGCAATGGAAGACTCCCTTGAGTCACTCGATGTCTCGCCCGCGCTGAGAGCAAAAATGTCTACAGTCACATGCTTGTTCCTGAGGAAATCGATCACCGTCTGCAGCTGTTTGTGGTCCTGATTAGCGAGTGGCACCGCGGTGTTGGCTGCTGGGAAACGATGTGAATGCACCTTGCCATTGATATTGCCAAAGTCGCTCGAGTCAACCAGGGGCATGTGGCAGTCGACGCACTTCTGCGGTTCCTTGGGATAGTAAAAGGACCGCGCACCCTGGCCGGAGACGCCACTGGCTTGCCAGTTGTCGTAATCGTTGAATCCGCGCATCCATCGATAGGCATTGACGGGAACGTCCAGGTGCACCTTGTGGCAGGAGGAGCACAGCTCCGCTGTGTCCTGCCGGTGGAACGGCTTCATGAACACTTTCTTGTGGGGTTCCGGATCCACCTCCACCAGGAAATCGTGAGCCCACTGCAAGAACTTGTTCTTGCTGGCTGCCATGTCATGTAGCGCAGGGTATTCGATGACAAAGCCCCCGTTGCCCATGCTGTCGTTGACCTTGACGATGGAATGACAAGAGGTACAGGCCAGCCCGGCCTGGGCTTCTGGCGTATTAACCTGTTCCTTAATTGGGGTATCGAATCGTCCGTTGAAAAACACTGCGTGGTCGTGGCATCCGGCGCACCACTTTGAAGGTTTCGTACCCACGACGTCCTGCATATACTCGATGGATTTCCTGTACCACTGATTGTTGAACGACGAAAAGTGATGCATCGAAGAGTGCCACTGCTCGTAAATGTCTGCGTGGCAGCGCTGGCAGGTCTCCGAGGTCATAAAAAAGTTTGAAGGAATCGTCTTTCCACTAGTGGTATTCGCAGACGATGGAAAGAAGGGGCTGTTTTCACCAGCGCCTTCCTCAGACATGGACACCGGCGCCGTGGTCGGGTTCTGAATCCGATCAGTTGGTGAAGGAAAGTAACGTTGGTAGGTCTTTACTCCTGCCGGGATCACAACCAGCATTGGAAGAGCAACGAGATAGCTGCGCCAAGCAAGTAGTGGCTTATCGCGGTCTGAGCGAGAGCTTACTTTTCTCGCGAACGTGCGAAACGCTCCTGCCAACACAATGGCAGCCGGAATTGCTGTCGCGATATGCGTGTGCAATAACCATCGGTTCGGTCTGGTGCCGCCCACTTTCATTAGAACCAATCCAGGCACCGCACTCAGCAGAAACAGGATGAGTCCTAAACGTGTGGTGAGCGACAGCGACTTGACGTTCCTGAGCAAATACACCAGGCAAGCGGCAGCCAGCACCAGACCAAGCAGCATATGCAGCACGAGGTTGCCGAGGTAAAACAGCGTTGGCTCGGCGAGTGGCCAGAGATAGGCGCTGTTTAGTATTAAGACAACGAAACTGTAGAGCCAGACTCTGCCAACCTTCATAGGCGCTAATCACTGACCAAACCAGATTGATCCCTTACCGAGGAGAGTTGAAAATTAACAGCTCGGAGTTTCCGGATTGTCACACTAATGTAAAAAGCATGAGACCGACCGCAACGGGTGCAATGATTCAGCGGTTTGCCGAGTGTGCTTCGGGAGTGATTCGACTTGGACAGTTTTGGCTTGATTCGGAAAGTAAGAGCGCCTGGTGACAACTTGTCAGGCGCTCCAACAAGAGGTGGGTGGCCTTAGGCGGCGCGGGAGAATCGACGAACGCAGGCAAGATCGCCGGCATCGACGACGAATTCACGATCCCCGAAGCGGATCAAGGCGCAGTGCCTCATTCTGCAAATAACTTCAACAGTCACTCCGAAATAATCAGCCATCATTTTGTCTACGTTCGATTTCATAGCTCACCCTCCCTTGTCGAGAATTTATTTCACTACGCGCCACGTTTAACAAAGATGCATCTTGTCAGCCAAAGGAGGCCTGAGTTCGTAACTTCTACTTCTTAAAGTATTGAATAGGGTGATTCTATTCCGCCAATCGCAGAGAATCTGCATGAGAATGAAAATCTTGCGCGGACGGCTGCTTCGCTTCTGGTGCCCAAATTCTTATCGGGTAACTTGTTCCGGGAAAAAATCGTCCCTAGAGAGCGTGTTGCTGGAATCCTTACGCGATGACAACAAGCTAAGCGGCGGAGGTGCCGAATGATGAGCAAACGAGCTAGCGTAGCTGCGATGGCGTTCCTTCTCTGTGTTGTGGAGGCTTTCGGACAAGAGACAAAGCCGAACTTTACGGGGGAGTGGACTCTCGACCGGGAAAAGAGCGACCTGGGTGAACCAGGGCAAGGGGGCAGGGGAGGGCGGGGACGCGGGATGGGTTTAGGTTCTTTTTCGATTACTCATGAAGGGAACTCACTGGTCTTGAAGAGAAAGGTTGAGTTTCAAGGCGAAGAGCGAACCTTCGAATCGCGCCACAGCACCGATGGCAAGGAGAGTGTGAATGAGGGCTTTCGCGGCAGTACGGTCAGCTCCAAAACGCGGTGGGAGGGCCCGAAGTTGGTGACGGAGTCAGTCATGGAGACTCCCAATGGGCAAAGAGAAACCAAAGAAGTCCGCAGCTTGTCGGCTGACGGAAAGGCGATGACGGTCGAAATCATCTCGAAGGGCGGCTTCGGCGAGGGCACGCGGAAGCTCGTTTACACAAAGAAAGATTAGCTTCTCTGGATGCATTCAGACGCTTGCGGTCATTCCGGAATGACGCTGACGAGCCTTCCTTTTTCAACTTTCCCGGTTCTTTGAAAAACTCCTGAAGCTTCCAGCCCACTTCCATTATCATGGCAGCGATTCAAGGGGTTCCTTGTGGAGACTTTCGAGCGAATGACCCAATTGCCAGGCGGCCTTACTATCGAGGCATTGCGAGCGCAGATTCGTGGTGAGATTCTTGAAAACGAGCCGCTGAAAGACCGGACCACGTATCGAATTGGCGGTTCAGCTCGGTTGCTGGTTTGTCCCAAGGATTTTGAAGACTTGCAGAAGCTCCATCGGTTGATCCGAGCCAGCGGAGTTCCCTGCTTCATTTTGGGTGGGGGAGCCAACGTTCTGGTGAGCGATGTTGGGTTTGCCGGGATTGTCGTCCATCTGAAGCACTTCGATCGCCTCGAGTTCCGAGGGTCAAGGGTTGCCGCAGGCGCTGGGCTAGTTCTGGACGCCTTCGTTTGCGCGTGTCTCAAGCGTGGTTTGGCAGGACTGGAAAGGCTCTCCGGTATTCCAGGCACACTCGGAGGAGCATTGCGCATGAACGCAGGGGCGTTTGATGCCGAAATTTCGGACCACTTGCTGGAGGTAGAGTGCATGGACTTCGAAGGGAATCGTCGTTTCCTTGCACGATCAGAAGTCGGCTTTGCCTATCGCCAAGCTCCGGTGATTCGGGATACTTATATATTGGGTGCCACGTTTGATTTCCCAGCCGGAGCCATTGAGCAGCTGTTTATCATTCGCGAACAGATTCTCTCACGGCGTTACGAAAAGCAGCCTTGGCAGTATCCCACAGCAGGGAGTGTCTTCAAACGTCCCCCTGGCGGCTACTACACCGGAAAGCTGATCGAAGACCTAGGACTCAAGGGCGCCAGGGTGGGGCGGGCACAGATCTCTCCGAAACACGCCGGAATCATCGTCAATCTGGGCGGCGCCAAAGCTTCCGACGTGCTGGGACTGATCCGGCTGGCTCAGGCCGAGGTCCTGAAGCATTACGGAGTCAGCTTGGAATTGGAACAGGAGCTGATCGGATTTGAGGGTGCAGAAGACCCTTAGACAGGCTGGCGGCCTGCGAACCCGCTATCCAGGTCGTGCCACCAGGAAACTTCCTCTTCGTCTTGTTTCCAGCAAAGGTAAACCACACGTCCATCGCGTTGATGCGGGAAGTCGCATAGGCCGATGTCCAAATCCTTGACAACGACTCCGAGTTCCTCGATGTCACGCGCGGCCTGCTGAAAGGCATCGAGAATGCGGACATACTCCGGTCCACGTAGGCTTCCCCAGTCGTATATGTGCCCCTGCTCTGCTTTTTCGAGGTGTGGTTTCATCTCCATCATCCTCTGCTTTTCGCCCTGTACTTTCGCAAGCAAACCTTTTAAATGCGGGATCAACGAGTTGGCTTCGGCAAGGGAAAATAGTCGGCTCATTGGCTCTCGCCGGCGTTGGCTTCCAAATACTGCGAAAGCCAGATTACCTGCGGCTCCAAAGGTTGTCAAAAAATTTTGGGGGCGCTGCTGCTGAGACATAGGTTATTTCCCGAAGGCAGTCTATTTATCTTCCGCTTTCTTTCTGCGATGATGAGGCTTGATGATAGGAAGCGAAGTTGAGCTTCAACTGAGATTATGTCAGGACTCTCTGCTGTGAAACCACCCATCGTTGCCATCGTTGGCCGGCCAAACGTCGGCAAATCTACGTTGTTCAACCGCATCTGCGGGAAACACAAAGCCTTGGTTGGCAATGAACCGGGAATGACACGCGATCGCAATGTAGAAGCAGCCGAATGGACGGGACGGCATTTCGAGCTGGTGGATACGGGAGGAATTGATCCCGGTGATAATGCTTTGATCCCGCGCCACATATTCAACCAGGCGAAGACGGCCATACAAAAAGCAGCCTCAGTCTTGTTCGTTGTCGACGGTCGCGCCGGTATTACGGCTCTGGATCAGGAATTGGCAAAGCTGCTCATTCAGTCCTCCAAGTCGCTCTTCCTGGTGGTCAACAAATGCGACAGCCCGAAACTCTGGAACGAGGCTCAGGAGTTTTACGAACTGGGGATCGACCGAGTGTTCCCAGTATCTGCCGAACACGGCTTGAACGTCGGAGACCTGCTGGACGAAGTTGTGCAAACCTTTCCGCTAGAGGGCGCCCAGGAAGCGGTTCCGACTCGGGAAATTAATGTGGCGATTGTCGGCAAGCCCAACGTGGGCAAATCCACGTTGTTAAACAAGATTGCGGGAGAGGACCGTTCGATTGTGTCGCCGGTACCCGGAACGACGCGCGATGTTGTGGATTCGATAGTGGCGCGAAACGGCAGGACCTACAGACTGCTGGACACGGCGGGAATTCGGAAAAAGGCCCAAACCGTGTTGATGGCGGAGAAGCTGAGCGTGATCATGGCGCGTCGAAGTCTTGAGCGCTGCGATGTAGCACTTATCATGATTGATGCCACGGAACAAGCCTCGTCCCTCGACGCCACGATCGCGGGCTATGCCCATGAAGCTGGCGCCGCGGTGATCCTGGTGGTCAACAAGTGGGACAAGATTTCTAAAGACTCTTATACAATGACGGCGTATGAAGAGCAGGTGCGAACCAAGATTCGTTATCTGGACTACGCGCCATTGATCTTTATTTCAGCGGAGACCGGGCAGCGGCTGCCGAAGCTGTTTTCATTGATCGACGCCGTGGCCCAGGCCCGCCGGGTTCGGGTCGGTACCGGAGAACTCAATTCGTTTCTACAGAAGGCCGCCCTGAACAAGGCGTCCATCCCGGCTAACAAGCAGGTCAAGGTGCACTATATGACGCAAGTGGGCACAGCTCCTCCGGTTTTTGCATTGTTTACCAACAAGCAGAGCAAGATTCATTTTTCACTGGAACGCTACCTGGTTAACCAGATTCGAAGCCGCTTCGGTTTCTTGGGAACACCCATCATCATCAAGCAGAAAGTGCAACGCAAGGCGGGCTGATTGCTCCGAGTGGCTGTGATGCCAGACCTGGTTGAAATCCCTAACAAGCTGTACTTCCGCATTGGAGAGGTTTGCAGGTTACTGAAGCTGGAGCCCTATGTGCTTCGCTTTTGGGAATCAGAGTTTCCGAGCCTTTCTCCCGCCAAAGGCGCCAACGGTCGAAGAATGTATCGCAAGAAGGACGTTGAGATGGTGGTCACGATCAAAGACTTACTTTACGAACGCGGTTTCACTATCGCTGGTGCCCGGAAAGTTCTCTCGTCCAGGAAGGACAGCGATGCCAGCGGCGCGCTTTTCCAGGCTGCCAGTTCCCCAAAGACTCAAGCCCAGCCGCTCCGCCCAGCGCCTGAAAAGCTTGATCAGGTGAAGGTTGAGCTCCGGAACATCTTGACAATTTTGAATCGCAGGTGCTAGATTCCCGCCCTGCGTCGGGACGTAGCGCAGCCTGGTAGCGCACACGCTTGGGGTGCGTGGGGTCGGAGGTTCAAATCCTCTCGTCCCGACCATTGATCTGTGTAGGTTGGGATCAAATTCACCCCTCATTGACAACTCGGGTCCCGTGCCCATGAGGGATCGGGAGTCCGAGCTGTTGAGCAGTCGGAGTTACTGTCTCTCGCTGAGGTAATGGCTCCTGCTCTCAAGGTTGAATTCTTTGGCGGAAATCCTTGTTACCAACGACGACGGCGTTCACTCTCCTGGAATTCTGATTTTGGCCGAAGCTCTCTCGAGACTGGGCCGGGTGACAGTTGCAGCTCCCGACCGCGAGAAGAGCGCTACCAGCCAGTCGTTGACCCTGCACGATCCGATTCGTTGCGAAGCGGTAGGGGAAGGTCGGTACTCGGTTTCTGGAACACCCACCGATTGCGTGATTCTGGCTCTCCATCATCTCCTGCCAAAGCATCCCGATCTGGTGGTTTCCGGAATTAATCGGGGTCCGAACCTAGGTAGGGACATCGGCTATTCCGGTACGGTGGCAGGGGCTGTCGAGGCAGCAAACCACGATATCTCTGCCTTTGCTGTTTCGCTGGCAACCTGGACAGAGTTCCAGTACGAGACTGCGGCGCAATTTGCGGCTTCATTGGCCGAAAAGATCCTGGAATCGCCACTGCCACAGGGTTCGATCCTCAATGTGAATGTACCGGCCGTGCCCATCAAGGGCGTGCGCATTACCTGTCAGGGCAAGCGGAACGTTCGCAACCTGATTGTGGAAAACACGGATCCCCGCGGACGCAAGTACTTCTGGCTGGATCAGGATCTGCACCTGCCGGAAGCCGAAGAACATCCCGCGTCTGATTATCTCGCAGTGGCCGAAGGGTACGTTTCGGTAACGCCGCTGAAGATCGATCGGACGAACTTTGATCTGGCCGAGGCGATGGCGACATGGCCAGCCTCTCTTTTCAAGGAAGTAGTTTCTCTCACGCAATGACGGGGCGTGGCTCAGCCTGGTAGAGCACCTGGTTCGGGACCAGGGGGTCGGAGGTTCGAATCCTCTCGCCCCGACCAATCTTTGAACGACCTGCAGATCGAAGTTGCTCTCAAACCTCTTTTGTTTCGTTTGCAGTCTATCGATGTGTTTGGCTTTTTGTCTGGCTTAGTCTCGCTGGTATTCCTGGAGACTCTTAAGACTCAGGTCAACAGCTTCCTGAGGGCTGCCGCAAAATTTTCCGTGATCAAGTGAGGACGGGTGATCGCGGCCCCCACGACGACTGCATAAGCGCCCATCTCGATTGCCGTCGCCGCTTCTTGGGGACTCTGGTAGCGTCCTTCGGCGACCACAGGTATATCAACGGACGCCGACAAATTTTTCACCAGCTGTAAATCCGGTCCCGGGGTCTTCGGGCTTCCCTCAACATAGCCCGAGAGCGTGGACGCCAGCGCATCGGCACCCAAACTCGCTGCGCGCAAACCTTCTTCCAGGTTTGAAACGTCGGCCATCACCGGGACAGCCAAATCAGCATGAATGCGTTCTATAAGCCGTCCCAGTTCTTCTCCCCGTGGCCTGGGTCGTTCCGTACCATCAACTGCCAACACATCAGAGCCTGACTGAAACACTTCCGCCGCCTCATCAAAGGTGGGCGTAATGTAGACAGGCGAGGTGGGGTAATAATTCTTGTTGATTCCGATGATTGGAAGCTTCACGCTCTCTCGGATTGCGCGAATATCTTCCGGCCCGTCGGCCCGAATCGCCACAGCACCTCCCAGGGCAGCAGCGAATGCCATTCGCGCCATGAAAAGACTACCGTGCATGGGATCCCCTCTGGGAGCCTGACAGGACACGATGAGTCCTCGGGGAATAATCATCGAGAATGTCCGCATAAGTTCCCTTTCGTTGTTTTGCAGCCGACTTGCAAACTGGATCGTTGAACTTTCGTAAGACGTGGACGTCCCTCATAGTCTATGGCAGAGATAGCAGAGCGATTTGAGAGAATAGTTTCGCAATATCCAGACCTGATTGCGGTCAAGTCCGGCGATCGAGAACTCACCTACCTTCAACTGAACACGCTTGCCAACCAATTGGCGAGAACAATTTCCGCACGATGTCCAGACCATCGCGGCACGGTGGCGTTGCTTCTCGAGCACGGAGTGGCTCTTTCCATAGGAGTACTCGCATGCCTCAAGGCCAACAGGATTTATGTTCCATTGGATCATAATAATCCCTTCGAACGTCAGTGCCTCATTCTCAATGATGCTGAATCACAGCTTCTGCTAGTCGATGGCACCTGGACTGCTCCGGTCTCTGATGGAATTCAGGTCCTGAATATCGATGAAACACCGTCCGACCTGCCTTCAACTGAGCCAGAGAACAAACTCAGGGAAGACGATCTTGCGTTTCTCCTTTATACCTCAGGTTCCACGGGAATGCCCAAAGGAGTCATGTACCGGAACCACTCCGTGGTTGTCAGGGTTGCTGAGCATAACCGGTTTGGCGTAGGTCCCGGAGATCGATTGACGGCATTAGGCCCTGGAGGGATGAATCTCTTTCGAGCTGTTTTGACTGGGGCCACGCTCGTCTCGCTGAATCTCACGAGAGTGGAGGTTGATAAGCTCGGCAGCTGGCTGAGAGACGAAAAGATAACGGTCTATCACTCTGTACCTACGGTGTTTCGACGATTCGTTGGCACTCTATCGGGCAAAGAGGATTTTCCCAGGCTTCGAATCGTCAATCTCACTGGAGAGACCTTATTGAGCCAGGACGTCGCGGCATTTCGCAAACACTTTCCGGACAGTTGTATCTTGGTAAATGGCCTTGGGACAACCGAGGCCGGTACATTCCGGGAGCTGCGCATTGACAGCAAGACGCCGGTCGCTGAAGGAGTGGTGCCTGTGGGCAGTGCTGTCGAAGGAACCGAAGTATCGTTACTCGATAGCAGCGGAAACGAAATTGGACGGGGGCAAATCGGCGAAATTGCGGTACGAGGAGAGCATATCTCTCCCGGCTATTGGAAACGTCCCGATCTCACCCGAGGCTGCTTTCATACAGGTCAGGGTGCGGACAACAGAAGGATGTACCGAACCGGTGATCTGGGGAAATTTCTGCCTGACGGGTCCCTGTTGCATCTCGGCCGAAAAGATTTTCAAGTCAAGATTCGCGGAAATCGAGTGGAGGTTGGCGAGGTGGAGTCGGCCTTCTTAAATCATCCCGGAATCAAAGAAGTCGCGGTCGTCGGCCAGCGTCATGCCGATGGAAACACTCGACTCATTGGATATGTCGTACCAAGAGAGCCTGATTTGCCACGTGCCGATGAACTTTTGTCCTTCCTTCGGCAGCGTTTGCCTGAATACATGGTGCCAAGCGTGATCACTTATCTGCGCCAGCTTCCCGTAACCCCGAACGGAAAAATCGACCGCAAGGCGCTCCCCAACAGTGACCTCGCGATCTCGGCGGCCACAGTCCCTGGAACGGGGCCGCGCAATGATACTGAAGCACTACTTACTGAGATTTGGCGCGAGGTTTTTCGAATTCAACACATCACGATTTACGATAATTTTTTTGCTCTCGGCGGAGACTCCCTCTTGGCTACCCGGCTTATGGCTCGCGTTTTCACAACCTTCCAGCTCGAGCTGCCCACCAGCACTGTTTTCAGGAAGCCTACGATTGCCCAACTTGCGCAACACATTACTAGGACGACACCGTAATGTCACACGCCGTTACCCGCACCAGGTGAGTACTGGAACGCCGGACCTGTGCCTCGCCTGTTTTGCGGTACTCATGCACCGCTGCTTTTGCGAAACGCAACTCGCTTAGTTGCGAACAGCCTCTGCGAATTGCCGCATCCAGAATGAGTGGCTTGCAGGCTACGAGAAACAAGCCTTCCCTCACGGAAGCAAAGGATTCAGCTCAGTCGGAGAGATTGAGCGCATTTGAGTCTCAACCCTTGGAAAGCTGTTGTTGGCTCAAAACAGTTACATTTCGCAATCTATCACTCAAAAATCGTGGCGGTCGGGAGCTTCCAGGATCGTCACGATGTCGTGTTGGTCCCGAGTCCAGGAGAGTTCCTTAACCTTCACTCCTGCTTTTTGTGCCGAAGCCTTTAAGGCTGCGGCACGCTTCACGGTGTCCTTCACACCACGAATTCGTTGATCCATATGGTTTGCGATTACGACGTAGGTTGCCATACCATGTTCTTCTTTCCATCGTGAGACCAGCCATGAGAAAGCTACGCTGCCGATAGGAAGTGCGGAGTAAAGACAATAGCCCTACCAGAATGAGCTGCAAACGGAGTCCGCAGTTGGGCCAGGTCGAACCGTCTTAAGCGCCACGGTCGGGGGAGCGCCAGCGCAAGAAAACAGGTCTCACGGGGTTGCCTGATAGATACGTTGGCACTCCACTACCTGGTTTTCTGTCTTGAATACCTGCGTCTGAGCGAGATGCACTTGTCCCCCTTTGGCTAGTTCTTAATTATGGATTGACAATGGACCGGATTGAGATAAAATCCCCGTTTTCATGGAACGCGATTTGGACTGAAACGATGAATTCTTGCAGACATCGCCGCTTTGCTAGTTGCAACTCGGGCGAAATCTCAAACCGAGAGTTTGGCTGTTTTTTTGGCTTTTACTTTAGCTTTTACTTTAGCTTCCTGTCCGGGTTCGTGTTTTGGGACAGGCGGGCAGGGTGAGCTGAGAAGCAGCCGCAAATCACCAAGCCCGCCTGACCGGCGGGCTTTTTTTTTGAGGAGCGTCTTATGATCATTTCCATGGTTCCCGGGGCGACCCAGGAACAGATTGACCACGTTTGCGACAGGATCAGAGGTTTTGGATACAGCGTACATCCGATCAAAGGAGAGGAGCGGACAGTCATTGGCGCCATCGGCGACGGCAAAGACAAGAGCCGCATTATTTCCGTGATGGAATCTGTGCCAGGAGTGGAGTCGGTGATACCTATTCTGCAGCCCTTTAAGCTGGTGGGCCGTGAATTAAATAAGCGTAAGACTGTCATTCGAATGGACGAATTAACGATCGGTGGGGACCAATTCGTGGTGATGGCAGGTCCTTGTTCAGTGGAGTACCGCGAGCAGATTCTGACCACCGCTGAAAGGGTCAAGGCCGCCGGCGCCAAGATCCTGCGAGGAGGAGCCTATAAACCTCGAACTTCTCCATATGACTTTCAAGGGCTCGAAGAAGAAGGGCTGAAGTTACTTGCCGAGGCGAGGGAAAAGACGGGTCTAAAGATTGTTACTGAAATCATTACCACCGAAAACGTTGACTTGGTGAATGAGTACACGGACATCTTCCAGGTTGGCGCTCGCAACATGCAGAATTTTGCTCTACTGAAGCGGCTGGGCCGCATGAAAAAGCCGGTCTTGCTAAAGCGGGGAATGATGTCGACGTTGAAGGAATTTCTGATGTCCGCGGAGTATGTCGTATCTCAGGGGAATCCGGATGTAATACTGTGCGAGCGCGGCATTCGAACATTTGAAACCTACACGCGCAACACGCTGGACATTGCGGCAGTGCCGGCGCTGAAACAGCTGTCGCACCTGCCCGTAATTGTCGATCCGAGTCACGGGACTGGAAAAAGAACCTTGATCCCTCCGGTTTCAAAAGCCGCCGTTGCCGTTGGGGCCGACGGTCTGATCGTGGAGGTTCATCCGAATCCGGAGGAGGCGTATTCTGACGGCCAGCAGTCGCTGTTGCCGGAAGAATTCGATGCGCTAATGCAAGGGATTGGGCGCTACCTGGAAGTTGAAGGCAAGACTCTTTAGTCGTACGTATCTCGCGGCGGGGCTCGCAGTAGTAGCAGATCTCAAATTTTCGGTAACAACTGGCTGTTAGAGGCCTTTTAGAAGCTCCCGTGATCGCACTTCATCCTTCTGGCTCACGAGAATGTGCGCTGTCCCTGTCGCTTGGCCTTTGGGCTGAGTGACTTCCTCCACTACAGACAGGATACCGTGCTTGCCCAAAACTTCCCTAATCCGAGCGGTCGTTTCGGGAGTTGCTGACTCTTGGATCAGTACTAAGTTCTCATCTGGATTCTCGTACAGACTGGGTTCTTCTAGTTCATCCAGCAAATCAACCAGGCATTCAGGGCAGCGGCGGATACCTCCCCCGAATTCAGCTCCGCACTCAGGGCAATAAGCCATGCCTCCTCCGAAAGGGCTAAGGGACGGTGGTGTTTGAAGATATCGGCATCCATGGATGCAGAACTTAAGGCGTATTCTCTACATCCAGTTTTTTTTTTCAACTGCTTTTGTTACTGGTTGGCTCGCGGGATCTCGCTGCCAGGTTTGGATCGCCTGCACGCAATCATTTGGGCCACTATGCTAATTGCAATTTCCTCGGGCAGAATCGCATTGATATCGAGACCCACCGGCGAAAACACCCGATCGAGTTGCTGCTGAGAGATGCCTTCTTCGCGTAAGTTCTCAAACAACGCGCGCTTCTTGAAGCGGCTGCCAATCATTCCTATAAAACGTGCCTTGGTGCTGACAGCCCACCGCAGTACCTCCTGGTCTTCGAGGTGTCCGCGAGTAACAATAACGAGGTAGGAAAACTCGTTCGGAACAATTTTCACAAACGCAGACTCAAAGCTGTCTGAGTGTATTTCGACGGCCTCGGGGAACCGCTCCCGATTGGCATATTGCGGACGATTGTCGACGATCACTGTGTTGAAGCCAGCCAAGGTAGCTGCTTTCGAGATGAATTTGGAAATGTGTCCGGCGCCAAAGATGTAGTTAGTAGGCGTCGCCAGAATGGGTTCAACGAAGATCTCAATTTTTCCCCCACAGATCAGACCCGCCTCGAGATTGGATGAGTCGGTCAAATCAAAGAGCAAGCGACGGGGTTTTTCGTCGAACATGACCTGACGTGCCGCTTTCCATACGTCGTTTTCGACGCACCCGCCACCGACGGTGCCGACCGTTGAACCATCCTCCATCACAAGAATCTTTGCCGTCTCGAAACTGGGCACCGAGCCACGAATCTGAATGATGGTCGCCAAGGCGGCACGGCGGCCCTCGCGTCGCAGACGTGCGATTTCCTCGTAGATATCCAGATTGCGGGTCAGCGTTGTCATGAATCCTCTTGAATGACTAAATAGGCTATCGGAGGAACCTTTTCAATACAGATGAGCTAACAGGAGTATAAACGATTAGCATTTCTTTTCGATAACCCATTAAAGCCAGTCCTTCTTTGTGCCGATGGAATCGTCAGCGAGAATGAAAAACTAGCAAATTCGAGAGTCAAATGAACATGACCGAACAGCAAAAGGAGCCGCGAAATCGGGCTTCAAACTGCTTGACACGTTATTTGATTCTTGTATACTCTCGCGGTTGTTGTAATGTTTTTAAGGATTTGAGCGGGTCGAAAGTGAGACTCTCTATAATAGATGGGGTCTGTTTTCGAGGCTTCTTCAAGTTATAAAAACATGTACGACGAAATTTTTATCATTTGAAAGGAGTCTCGAAGTCAATGAGTAGAGAGACTGGTAGAGTAAAGTGGTTCA
>Ga0187893_10004597_pt1 | contig 26020 bp, 20 predicted proteins | sample MA1701074metaG_FD_139574 | JGI IMG/M metagenome (GOLD analysis project Ga0187893, IMG submission 139574) | White microbial mat communities from a basaltic lava cave in the Kipuka Kanohina Cave System on the Island of Hawaii, USA - MA170107-4 metaG ... | reverse complement strand
TGTGCCGCAAGTCGCGCCTCCGGCGCGCGTGATCGTCAATGCGCGCACCGGCTCGATCGTGATGAACCGCACCGTGACGCTGGACGCAGCAGCGGTTGCGCACGGCAATCTGTCGGTGACGATCTCATCGCAGCCGGTGGTGTCTCAACCGGCGCCGCTGTCGCTCGGCCAGACGGTGGTCGGCGAGAAAGCCGACATCCAGATCAAGCAGGACTCCGGTGCGCTGATGTCGTTGCCGGGCGGCGCCAATCTGGCCGATGTGGTGAAGGCGCTTAATGCACTCGGCGCCAATCCCGGTGATCTGCTCGCGATTCTGCAGGCGCTGAAAGCCGCGGGAGCGCTGCGCGCGGAGTTAGAGGTCATATAGAGGGGTCTTTCCATGCATCACGCAAAGGCCAGTGTTCCAACTCTTGTCATAAGGAGGAACAGTGCCGTCTAGCTCGATTCGAAGTCTTACCGCTATTGGCGCTACGGTTGTTCTCACCGCTTGTGCCAACCCCGGCATAGTCAAGATTTCCCCGGATACTTATCTCTTGTCTCGAACGGACAAGGGCGGAGTTTTCGGCAACGCATCAGCTATGAAAGCCGACGTTCTTCGTGAGGCAAGCGAATTTGCGGAGAGCCAGGGCAAAGTCGCAATTCCGATCTTTGTTCGGGAGACTCCACTTGTTGTTGGTCAGGGCTTCGCGTCGGTGGAGTACCAGTTCCGCGTTGTCGAAAAAAGCGATCCTGAAGCAAGACGAACCTCTCTTGTCCCGCGTGCTGACCTCGTAATCGAGAAGACTGAGAAGATAAACGCTGAACTGAAGACAAAGGACGAAACGGCAAAGCCTAAGGACGTCTATGCCGAACTGATCAAGCTTGATGATCTTCTCAAGCGAGGCATCCTCACGCAAGCGGAGTTCGATGCTCAAAAGAAGAAACTGCTGGAAGGCAAGTAGTCCTATGTCCAACAGTGACCGCTAGCCATCCGTGCTCCCCAACACCGGCAAGCTGCTCAACACTTCGGCGCAATCTCTTGCAGCCGATACGCGCTCGCTCGACGCGCTGAGGCGCACGGCGCGCAGCGATCCGAACGCGGCACTCAAACAGGCCGCGACGCAATTCGAAGCGCTGTTCATGCAGATGGTGCTCAAGAGCATGCGCGACGCAACGCCGAAGTCGGGCATGTTCGATTCGAACGCGACCGACACGTACACGAGCATGCTCGACCAGCAACTGGCCGGTCGCATTGCTGCGAATGGCACCGGGCTTGCGGATGTCATTGCGCGCCAGTTGGCGCGGCAGATGCCGGGCAAGGAAGCCGCTCTGCCGGTCGATCGCAAGCCGGGACTGCCGAGTGCGGCGATCAAGCAGGCGCCGGCGCCGGCGGCGCCAGCGCACACCCAGGACGATGCCCGTCTTCCGATCGGCGCGCGCAGCATCGAGCGCGCTTTTGTCACGCGCGTGTGGGATCACGCACGCGCGGCCGAATCCGCGACGGGAGTGCCGGCGCGTTTCATCGTCGCGCAGGCGGCGCTCGAATCGGGCTGGGGCAAACACGAGATTCGCGATGCGAGCGGCTTTCCATCGTTCAACCTGTTCGGCATCAAGGCAGGTTCGAACTGGCGCGGCCGGACGGTCGACGTTGCCACGACCGAGTATGAGAACGGTGCGCCGCGCCGCGTGGTCGAGAAGTTTCGCGCGTACACGAACTACAGCGAAGCGTTTCGCGACTGGGCGCAATTGGTCGGAAACAATCCGCGTTACGCGCAGGTACTGCAACAAGGTCGCGACGCGCGCGGGTTTGCGTTCGGCCTGCAGCGCGCCGGCTACGCAACCGATCCCGCCTACGGCGAAAAGCTGACGCGGGTGATCGAGCAGATCGGAAAGGCGTGAGTCAAGCCGCAGCATTGCTTGCCGATAGAACCTCATGAGCTCCGACATCTTTCGCATCGGCACGACGGCCCTGAACGCCGCGCAAACCGCGTTGCGAACCGCGGGGAACAATATCGCCAACGCCAGTTCGCCGGGTTACACACGGCAAACCGTCGTGTTCTCGCCGATGTCGTCGACGCTGATCGGCGGAAACTATCTCGGTCAGGGCGTGCAGGTGGCCGATGTGCGCCGCGTCTACAACGATTTCCTGACGCAACAAGCGCACGCTGCCACCGCGGCCGGCGGCCAGGCGGAAGCGCGTTACCTGCAAATGGCGCAGGTCGATCAGCTGTTTGCCGACCCGACCGCGGGTGTATCGGCCACCATCGACCAGTTCTTCCGCGCGGTGCAGGACCTGTCGCAGCGGCCCGCCGACCCCGCCGCGCGCCAGGCGCTGTTATCGAGCGCGAACCTGATGGCCACGCGTTTCGTCGACGCCGGCGAGCGCTTGCAGGAATTTCGCGTCAACACGGATCAGCAGTTGCGCGCGCAAATCGACGTGGTCAATCGCACCTCGTCCGAAATCGCCGACCTCAATCAGCAGATCGCGCTTGCCGTAGGCGTGGGCCGCTCGCCGAACGATCTGATGGATCGCCGCGACGCCGCGGTGCGCCGTCTGAACGAATCGATACGCGCAACCGTGGTGCCGCAGGATGACGGCACGCTCAACGTGTACATCGGCACCGGGCAGGCGCTGGTTGTCGGCGGCGAAGCGTCCAAGCTCGCGATGCAGGCCGATCCGATCGACCCGCAAAACGTCCGCATCGGCATCGCTGGAGCGGGGCCGCTGCAGCTGCTGTCTGCGCAACACATCAACGGCGGCAAGATCGCGGGCTTGATGCAGTTCCGGCTTGACGATCTGCCGCAGGTCGAAAACGAACTCGGCCGGCTGGCCACCACGCTCGCCAGCCAGTTCAACATTCAGCATCGACTCGGCGACGATCGCGACGGCAACCCAGGCCTCGATTTTTTTCGGCCGCTGGTACCGGGCGCGTTTCCCGCGACAACCAATGGCGGCGCGGCAACCGTCAGCGTCGCATTCGCCGACACCGCGCAGTTGCGCGCGAGCGACTATCAAATCGAATACACAGCAGGCAATTACACGCTGACGCGACTGTCCGATGGGCAGCAATGGACCTCGGCCGTGCCGTCGTTCACCCAGGACGGTCTTGCGATCACGCTCGCAGCGACGCCGCCGGCCAACGGCGACGTGTTTCTGATCCAGGCGGTGCGCGGCGGCGCGCGCAACTTGCAAGTCGCGCTGTCGCAGACGACCGAAATCGCCGCCGCGCTGCCGATTCGCGCGAGCTTGCCCGCGGCGAATACCGGAACGCTCGCCGTTGCCGATCTTTCGGTGGTCGGCCCGACGCGCGACCCCGCAGTCGCAACACCCGTGCTGATCCGTTTTTCCAATGCGACGACGTACACGTACACGATCGGTGCGATCACGTCGCCGCCGCAGACCTACACGTCCGGCGTGCCGATCCAGCTCAACGGCTGGAGTCTCGCGCTGCAGGGGACCGCGCAGGCCAACGATGAAGTGCGTATCGATCCGAATACCGGTGGGATAGGAGACAACCGCAATGCGATCAAACTGGCGCAACTGCAATCGGGCGCGCTGATCGACGGCGGGTCCTTGTCGAGCGGCGTGGCGGCAGCCATTGCGCGGGTGGGCGCAGACACGCAAAGCGCCGAGCAATACGGCCGCGCGCAGGCGTCGATCCTCGAAGACTCGATTTCCGCCGAAAGCAGCGCCGCCGGCGTCAATCTCGACGAAGAAGCATCGCGCCTGATCCAGTTCCAGCACCAGTACCAGGCGGCCGCGAAAGTGATCGCAACGGCACAGACCTTGTTCGATGAAATTCTGGCGATAGGACGTTGATCATGTTGCGCGTATCGACCTATTCCTTCTATCGCAGCGGCGAACTGGCGCTGGTTGAACGCCAGCGCGATGTGCTGGACATCCAGGTGAAGATTTCATCGGGCAAGCGCATCAATTCCCCGTCCGACGATCCGATCGGCGCCGGCGATGCAGCCGCCGCCCGTTCCAGCATTTCGCAGTTCGAACAGTTTCGCGACAACCAGTCGCACGCACGCTACTTGTTGAATCTCGGCGAAACCGCGGTCGGCGAGTTTGTCACCGCAGTGCAGGACGCGAACGAAAAGCTGATCGCGGCCGGCAACGGCAGCTACTCGAACGCGGAACGGCGCGCGATCGCCGCCGATCTGCGCGGGCAACTGAATCGAATGATCGGCCTTGCCAATAGCGCAGACGGCGCCGGCGGCTACCTGTTCGCCGGCAGCCGTGAAGCGGCGGCGCCGTTCACCGCGACCGACACGGCGGTAACTTTTCGGGGCGACGACACGTTGCAGCGCCTCGAAGTCAGTCAGGATCGCTTCCAGCAGGTCAAGTACGCCGGCGATGCGCTGTTCCTGAAGATGCGGCCGGGCAACGGCACATTTACGACCGCGGCAGCGGCCGCCAACACCGGCTCCGGGTCGATCGATATCGGCGCGGTGATCAACCCGTCGCTGCTGACGGGCTCCGCCTATGCGGTCAACTTCACCGTTGCCGCCGGCGTCACGAGCTACCAGGTCGTGCGCGCCAGCGACAGCGCGGTTGTGACGAGCGGCAACTACACGAGTCCGACCACGATCGACTTCGACGGCCAGCGCGTGACGGTGCAGGGCGCGCCCGCCAATGGCGATCGTTTCGACATCGCACCCGCCGGATACCGATCGATCTTCGACACGATGGCCGCCGCGATTGCGACGCTGGAACGCGACGTCGATACGTTGCCGCAACGAGCGCGCTTCAACTCGGAACTGGGCAGCCATCTCGGATCGCTCGATCAGGCGCTCACCCATCTCGGACTGAAGCGTGCGGAACTCGGCACGCAGTTGGCCGAACTCGATGCGTACGAAGGTCTGAACGACGGCAGGCAGCTCGAATATCAGACCCGGCTGTCGCGGATTGAAGACCTCGACATCGCGCAAGCGGCGGCCGAACTGACGCGCCGCCAGATCACGCACGAGGCCGCAATCCGCAGCTACTCGGCGGTGTCGAGGCTGTCGCTGTTCAACTTCCTGAGCTGAGTCCGACCCTCGGCGCAGGTATCAAATGCGTTGACCTGGGCTTGGGGGAGCACGAGGGGGCCAGCGCTGCGCGCTGGCCCGCTGGGCGAGGACGGACTCCCCGGCTTCGCCGGGGCCCCGAGCCCCCTCGTTCCGATCCTCGCCATTCGCTTTTGACAGGTATGACACTGAGGTTGCCTCGCGCCCTCACCGAAAGCGAAGTTCGTGGAGTAGAGCCAAACGGATGACGAACAACGGATCACGGAGCGTGTTTCCGTAGAGTAATCTCGCCGCGCACCTAAGAACGCGCGACCGTGAACGACTCTTCAGCCAGCGGCGGGAAACCATTGCGCAGATCGCGCGGCACGCCGGCAATCGCGTCGAACGAACGTGCACTCGCGCTTGGTGGCCGCGCGCGGCGCAGCGATGTCATGGCCGAGGTCGGTCCCGCGGCGGCGCCCGCTGCGGCAACGGCATTCAGCGCGGCCATGACGCCAACCGAGCTTGCTCTGCTGCTCGCGCCGATTGATGTCCGCGCGCTGGCATGGACTCAGAACGCGCCGCCGGTTTCGTTCTTTGAAGAAAACCCGGACGCGATCCTGCGTTTCGATCGCGAGTTGCGGGTCGTGTACGCCAACCCGGCGCTGGAACGTGCGACCGCAATTTCGCGGGCGAGCTTTGTCGGCCGTCCGCTGTCCGCAGTCAACGGCTTTGCCGCCTACGCGCCGCTATGGCACGACCGGCTGACACAACTGTTCGACAGCGACGAGTCGCGCAGCTTCAAGTTCGCCTATACGCATCCGGTTGGCGCGCGGCTCTTCGATGTGCGGCTGACGGTCGAACGCGACGGCGTTGGTCGCAGCACGTTCGCGACCGCGGTGCTGCGCGATGCGACGGTGCCCCGTTACGCACTGCGGGCGTCGCGCGATGCGGACGAGTTCGTGCAGGCCATTCTCACTTCCGCTCGCCTCGGCATCGCGGTGCTCGATCGCGATCTGCGCTACAGCGTGTGGAATAAGCATCTCGAACAACTGCTTGGCGTGCCGGCCGCCGACGCGATCGGCCGCACGCCGGTCGAGGCGTTCGGCTTTGCGCCCAACGCCGAAGCGATGCGGGCGCTGGAGCGACTGCGCGATGGAGAGACGCGCACGACGCAGCATGAATTCCAGTTTCCCGGCACGCCGGCCGGTCCGCCCGGACCGTGGGTGCGCGTGCGGCAGACACCGATTGTCCACGCACGCGGCGCGTTTACCGGCGCATTCATCACGCTCGAGCGCATCGATCGCGAACGCTTTGCCGAGACGTCGCTGGCGGCGTTGCGGCAGGCGCTCGATTCCGCCGGCGAGATGGTGCTGGAGATCCATCGCAACGGCACGATCGTCGATGCCAACGAGACCGCCCTGGCCTGGCTCGGCTACACGCGCGAAGCGCTGAAGGGCACGGCCCTGTCGGCGATCGATACGACGCTGACGCCGGAGCGGTACGCCGAGATCCTCGAGCAGCTCACCGGACGTGGCGCCTATCAGGGCGAAGCGCGTTATCGCACGCGCCTGGGATCGGATTTTTCGGTCGACGTGGTGCTGCAACGGGTCGAGCATGGCGACCGCGAGTTTATTTTCCTGCTGGTGCGCGATATCTCCGACCGCAAACGCGTCGAGGCGGCGCTCGCCGACAGCGCGGCACGTTTCCGCACGATTTTCGAGGAAGGCCCGGTCGCGCACCTGCTGCTGGATGCGCGCTTTGTGATCGTGCAGGTCAATCGCGCGGCCTGCACCTTGCTTGGCCGGACGGCGTCGGCCCTGATGGGCCAGGACCCGTCGCTGTTCCTGCATCCCGACGACAGCGACGCGAGCCTTCGCCTGCGCGAAAAACTCGCCGCAGGCCACATTGCGGCGGTAGAGAACGATCGCCGGCTGCGGCATACCGACGGCCGCACGCTGTGGGCGCGGCTGACCGTGCGCGCATGGACGGGCACCGACAGCGAGCGCCACTTCTTGCTGGTGCTGGAAGACTTTACCGAGCGCCGCAGCTCGGAAGAGCAGATGCATCTGGCCCTGCACGATCAGCAGACGCTACTGGAGACAATGTCGGTCGGCGTCGTGCAGGCGCTGCAGGGACGCATCGTGCTTGCGAACCGCGAGTTCGCGTCGATGTTCGGCTACGCCGATGACGGAGTGGTCGGCATGTCCCTGTGGGACCTGACGCACGATCGCGCCGCGCACATGATGAAAGCGATGAGCGGCCTGCCCGCGGTGCGCGCGCGTGAGACCACCAGCGCCGAGGTCGTGCTGTTTCGTCGCGACGGGTCGCCGGCGTGGTGTCTGGTGCAGGCGCGGGCGATCGACGACGCCCTGTCCGGTAACACTCGCGTCAATGAGGCGATTTACACGTTTCAGGATATCTCTGAAAGCAAGCGGCAGCGCGAGGCGCTGGCGCAATCGCTGCTCGAACTGAATCTGGTATTCGATACCACCGCGGTGGCGGTGCTGCACCTGGCGGACGGCGAAATCATCCGCTGCAACGCGCAGGCGAGCCGCATGTTCGCCACGGAGCAGCAAGCGCTGTTGGGCCGCCGTTTCGCCACGCTGTTCGCGAGCGCTACCGAGTTCGACGAACAGGAAACGCACGCGGTCGATTTGCTTGCGCAAGGCCAGCCGGTGTCGTTCGAAGCGCGCATGCACACGGTGTCCGGCGGCGTCGATTGGGCGCTGGTGTCGCTGCGCGCCGTCGATCCGGACGACGCCGCGGCCGGACAGATCGCGTCGATACTCGACATCGGTGCGCGCCGGCGGCAAGAAGAGCAGTTGCAGACGCTGCTCGCCGAAAGCCAGTTGATCTTCGACACGGCGCTTGTCGGTCTGCTGTTCGTGCGCGACGGCCGTCCGGTGCGCGCCAACTCCGCGATGGAAGACCTGCTGGCGTGTGAACCCGGCGCGCTGACGGCGCAGGGACAGCTGTTCGCGCATCCCACCGACCAGTTGCTCGCGGCGAGTCTTGCTGAGCACTACGCGGAAATCAACGATCGCGGCGCGTGCGAATTCGAACTGCACATGTTCCGTCGCAAGGGCGAGCCGATTTGGGTCGCGGTGCAGGGCCGTGCGGTCAACCCCGGACGGCCGGAGCTTGGCTACATCTTCGCGTTCGTCAATATCGACGAGCGCAAGCGCTCGGAGCGCGAACTACGCGCCACCGTGCACGAGCTGCAGCTAATTTTCGACAACGCGCTGGTCGCCGTTTTGTATGTCGCCAATGATCTGATCGTCAAGGCCAACGCGGCCACCGAGCGTCTGTTCGGTTTCGACTCGGCCGATCTGCGCGAACTGCAGATCAATGCGCTGTTCGCGCAGCCGGCCGACTGGCAGCAGGTGCTGGCCGCCGCCGGAAGCGGCGGGCCGGGCGCGACGTCCGAGCGCCTGTTGCGGCGCGCGGATAGACAGACCTTCTGGTGCGCGGTCAATGCGCGACCGCTTGACGCATCCGCGCCGCAGCACGGGCTGATCCTCGCGCTGACCGATGTTGATTCGCGCCGCCGCTCGGAAGACGAACTCAAGCGCGTGCGCAATTACCTCGACTTGATCGTCGAAAACCTGCCGGTGCTGGTGTCGGTGCGCGAAGCCGAGAGCGGCCGCTTTGTCAGTCTGAATCGTGCCGGCGAGTCGATCACCGGACTGCCGCGCGATCAGGTACTCGGCCGCACCTGGCACGAGGTTTACGGCCGGCAGTTCGCGGACCTGTACGTCGAACTCGACCGCAAGGCGCTGACGGATGGCCAGCAGGTCGATCGCCCGCGCGACGTGATGCTGCGCGCCGACGGCCGCACGCTGACCGTCAACCAGCGCATCGTGCCGCTGTTCGAGCCCGACGAGGACGGCCGCTCGCGTGCGCGCTACGTGATGTCGATCGTCGACGATCTGACCGACGCGGTGCGCGCCGAAGCGCAACTGGCCGAAACCGAAACGCGCTTTCGCCAGTTCGCGGAAAACATCGACCAACTCGTGTTCATCGCGACCGCCGATCTGGCGAGCGTGGTGTACGTCAACCCGCGGTATTCGGTGGTGGTAGGCGCAGCGGCCGACGAGATCGTGGACAACCCGCGCAATGCACTGAAGCACGTGCACTTTGACGACGCGCCGATGGTGGCGCGCCGCCTGCCGCGACTGATCGCACGCCTACGGCGGCTGCGCAAGGTTGAAATGAACGTGCGTATCGACCATCCTGCGCGCGGAGTGCGATTGTTGAACCTGCGCCTTTCACCGGTGCGACTGCGCGACGGCACCGTGCGCGTGTTCGGCATTGCCGACGATGTGACCGAACGCAGCGCCGCCGAACGGCAACGTTTCGAAGAGGCGGTCAAGCAGCGCGACATCCTCGTGCGCGAAGTGCATCACCGCATCAAGAACAACCTGCAGGGCGTCGCCGGCCTCTTGCAGCACATGGCGCACGCGAAACCGGAGCTGGGCCCGCAGTTGAACGAGATTGCAGGACAGATCCAGGCGATTGCGCAGGTGCACGGCCTGCAAATCCGTGCCACCGGCACGTTGCCCGTGCTGGGAGTTGCGCAGGGAATTTTCCAGAACCTGAGCTCGATGTTCGGCGTCGAGGTGCGGTTCGAGCCGCCGCCGCCCGCGCTGTGGCGCTGGGGCCTGCCGGAAAACGAGGCTGTGCCGCTCGCGCTGGTGGTGAACGAACTGGGTACGAATGCGATCAAGTATCGCGGCAGCCGCGACCATGGCATTTCGGTGCGGGTGGTGTCGCGCCCCAACGGCATCGAACTGCGCATCGAAAATGCGGGGCAGCTGAAAGCGGGATTCGACCTCGCCCGAATAGCGTCGAGCGTTTCCGGGCTTGGACTGGTGAAGGCATTGCTGCCGCGCCGTGGCGCGCGACTGGCCATCGAGCAGGGTGGGCCGTCGGTCGTCACGCGTCTCGCGCTGATGGCGCCCGCGATCGGGGAAGACGTGGGGTAAGAAGGCAGGATTCAGGATGCAGGATTCAGGATTTAGCGGGCCGTGCCGACGACTACTATCTGCCGATGACCGATGCGAAGCCGCTGATCCTTGTCGTCGACGACGACCGCCTGGTGCTTGCCACGGTCGTGGCCGGATTGAAGCAGGCCGACTTCGACATTATCGAGACCGACAACGGCGACGATGCGATCCTGCTTGCGCGCAAGCACCGGCCCGCGCTGGCGATTCTCGACATGCGCATGCAAGGCAAGTCGGGCATGGAGGTAGCGCGCTATCTGGCGGCCAATACCAGCACCGGCTTCATGTTTCTGTCGGCCTTTGGCGACAGCGACATCATTGAAGAGGCAACGCGTCTGGGCGCGCTCGGCTATCTCGTTAAGCCCATCGACGTCAAACAAATCGTGCCTGCCGTTCGCGCCGCTCTGGCGCGCATCGAAGAACAGCCGGCCGCGGTACGCGCCAGCCAGCGACCGCAGACCGTTGCGCCCGCAACGATCTCTCTGCGAGACCAGCAAATCGCGATCGGCATTTTGATGGAGCGCCTGCGGCTCGACTACGACCGCGCGCTCGACGCACTGCGCGCGCAGGCCCGCACCGAAGGCCGCAGTGTGGATGAGCTCGCGACGGCGATGGTCGAGGCGGCGAACCGGCTGAATTCGATAAGGACGTGACAGGTGACCGGTGACCAGTGACCGGTTGAGTTCCTTTTGTCACTGGTCACCGGTCACTCTCCACCATGTCCACCGCCGCCGACATCCGCCGACTGGGTTTCCGGCGCTGGTACGAGCGTCAACTGATCGAAAGCCACGTCTATCTTGTCACGGCCTTTCTGGCGTTGATCCTGCTGCTGGCGGGAATCGAAACGCTGGACACGCTGCGTCGCTCGCCCTTGTCCTATTTCATCATCATCGGCGCCGCGGCGGCGGCCGGCCTGCTGTGCTTCGTTGCGTGGCGCCGCTTCAATGTGCTGCTGGTGCGCGCGGAACTAATCGCAGGAAACGCGCAGTGCGTGCGCTGCAGCGCATGGGGAAAGTTCGATGTGATTGCCGAAGAACGCGCGGCCGATGACGACCCGCCCGAAGCCGGCCGGCCGCACTGGCTGCGCGTCAAGTGCAGGCAGTGTGGAAACGATTGGAAGATCGGCTAGCGTGCGCCGCTACTCGTTCGTTCGGGCGCGACGGGCAAACGGGAGCAATAGCAGCGCCAAGGCAAGCAGCCCGACGCTGGTCGGCTCGGGAACCGCGCTCACATCCTCGATCTGCAACCTGAACGAGAAGAACTTCAGCCGCCCGACGGTGGCCGTCGGGTCCATCGTGAAAGTGATCGCACCATCGGTAGCAAAGCTCAGGACATTCGCCGCGCTGATCAGCAGCGTGTCGATGCCCTGAACGTCGGTGTGGAAGTTCGGTCCGCAGACCACGTTGAGCGCGTAGTCCGTGCCCCGTTCGCCCGCGGGACAAGTATCGATCGTATTCTCGAAGAGATTGCCGAGGGCGACACCGCCGTCTCCGGTCGTCACTAGAAAATCCACGGCCGCGGCGCCAACCTTGTGCCCGATGTCACGGCTTGCGACGACCGTAAACCGGCCGATGACGGATCCCGCGGCGGAGATCGCCGCGATCTGTGTCGGCGTCAGGAAAAACGCAAGCGGAGCGAACACATCTGGAATCCCCAGCGTCGATCCGAATCCCCGGCAACCCTCGTCCGCAAAGCAGTTGGCGAGCGTGTCGACGTTGGGGTTCACGACCGCGCTGGGATTGACCAGCGTCTGGTCATACAGAATCGGACCGGCGACCGAAGACGGACTGGTCGCAGCAAAGGTGACGAACATCGCGCCTGCGGCGAGCGCGGACTGCAACGACCGAACGAGTTTCGGTTTCACTTTCGATCCTCCGACAGGCCTGGACGAGCGGTCGATGAGGAAACACCGCCAGCCCACGTGCGGATAGCCGGCGGTACCGCTTTGAACGCCGGGGACGCATACAACGTGCCAGCGCGCGAAGTCGATTGATTGTTCAGAGATTCGGCGTTTCGTCGGACTGCGGTCCCGCTGAGGCCGTAAGAAACTTCGACGGTCGTCGGCCGACCGCGAGAGATTCAGCGTCAGCGGTGCTTACCGCGTCTCCCACACGTGAAGAAAAACGTGGCGCCCTCGCCGGGCTGACTCTCGGCCCAGACCCGTCCAATGTGTTTGCGAACGATCCGGGCTACCGTCGCCAATCCGACGCCGGTGCCGGGAAACGCGCAATGCGCGCGTTGCAACGCGAGGGGAAAGTTCGAGGTGATCACCGAAGAACGCTCCGCCGATGACGACCCGCCCGAAGCCGGCCGGCCGCACCGGCTGCGCGTTAAGGTTGTGCAGAGCTTCCGTAGTTTTCGAGCCATCCAATCAGCGCCAGCCGACTCCGCTCCTGCTCCAGCAGCGCGCGTGCATGCGGCGCAAAAAAGGCTCGCACGCAGTCGCTCGTGAAGTCGACCCAGTGCGCCACGTATCGCAGCGGCGTTAGCGGCCCGGCGCCGAGGGATGGATAAGCCGCCGCCAGCGTTCCACGCTCGGGCAGCAGTTGCCGGCGCCAGCGCGTGGCGCGAGGTAAACGCCGCCATTGCCGAGTCAGCAAGTTGCGCCCCAGTGCCGGAAGCGTCGCGGAAAGCTCGGTGTAGTGCGCGCCAAGCGTCAGGCACTTGGCGGTTTCGACCCATCCAGCGTCGAGCGTTGCGGGCGCAAGACGATCGAGAATATCCCCGGGAATTGCCGCTCGCAACAAATCTCGAGTCAATACGAGCGTCAGCCAGACGCAATTGCGGACTCTCCATGTATCGGCGCGATGCACGAAGGCTTCCCAATCGAACCGGCCCGCGTAGTGGCGTACGGTGAGAGCAATGTCGCATAGCGGGCGCAAGCCCCCGCTGAACTGCAGCCAGCCGTGGCTGTACGACGCGTGCAGGCAAAGATGCAGCAGCAGGTCTTCCGGTGCCAGCGCAAGCGTCGGCACGCCCGCCAGGCGCATCTCGGATGCCCGCCGCCAAAGTCCGTCGATGTCAATGTCAAACGGACTCCCGTCGTCTTCGATCGCCCAGTGAATTTCGAGCATGGCTCGATCGAGAACGAATGTCGGAAGTTGATGCCCGGTGATCTGCGCATCGCCGCCGGATTGGCGCCAACCCTGATCGCGCAGCAGACGCGTCACCCGGTCAAGATCACCTCGCCGCACGAGAACATCGGCGTCGCCCATCGAACGCAGCGCAGGGTTAGCGTAAACGAGTTCGGCGAGGAAGGCGCCTTTGAGCACGATCGCATCGATGCCTTCGGCGGCGAGACTTCGCAATGCCGCGCCAAGCCGCGCAAACAGCCGCAGATTTTCGAGCCCGGTTCGCAGGTACGCGGCCTTGAGCTCACGCCGCGCCTGCTCGGGAACGACAGCATTCGGCCCCGCTTCATCGAGGCGCGCATAGACGAGCGGCGCAACGCCCTGCCGGATCGCCTCGCGTACGACGGCATTCCATCTTGCGGCGTCGAGCGGAGCAGGATTCGATTGTGCGCGCCGCTCCGCAGCCGGCAGCAGTGCAAGCAGATCGCGGGCGGCAGCGATCATCAGCGGTAGCCGCTGGCTTGCGCGGTAAAAAGATGGGCGTATGCGCCTGCTTTGCGGACAAGCTCCTTGTGCGTGCCGCTCTCGACAATCCGGCCGGCGCGCAGCACGTAGATGTGGTCGGCCATTTTCACCGTCGACAGGCGGTGGCTGATCAGGATGGCGGTGCGGCCGGCCGCCACGTCGTGAAACCGGTTGAAGAGGTCGTACTCGGCCGCCGCGTCCATGCTGCTGGTCGGCTCATCCAGCACAAGGATCTGCGCCTCGCGCAGCAGCGCGCGCGCGAGAGCGATCTTCTGCCACTCGCCGACGCTCAGCTCGGCGCCGTCTTCGAACGATTTGCCCAGAACGGTTTCGAATCCGTTCGGCAGGGATCGAATCAGGTCGCCCGCGCCAGCGAAGTCCGCGGCCGCCGCGATCCGGTTGGCGTCCGGCGCCGCGCCGACATTGCCGAACCAGATGTTCTCGCGCGCCGTCAGGTTGTAGCGCACATAGTCCTGGAAGATCACGCTCATCTGCCGTCGCAGCGCCGCGATTTCGAATTCACGCAGATCGATGCCATCGAGCGTGATACGTCCCGAGCGCGGGTCGTACAGACGCGCGAGCAGTTTGATCAGCGTGGTCTTGCCCGAGCCGTTCTCGCCAACCAGCGCGACGGTCGCGCCGGCGGGTATCACCAGATCGACATCGGCGAGCGCCGGCTTATCTCCGTAGTCGAACGACACCCGTTCGAAGACGATTCCGCGCCGCACGGGCCGCGGCACCGCTTGCGGACGCGCGGGTTCGGCCAGCTTGCGCTCGAGGTCGAGAAACTCGTACAGATTGGTCAGGAAAAGATGGTCTTCATACAAACCGGCAAGTCCGCGCAGCAGCTGTCGGAGAAATTCCTGGCCGCGCTGGAACGCCGCGAAATACATGACCAGATCGCCAAGTGTGATTCCGCCTTGCACCGCCTCGATGGCGATGAACGCATAGGCGCCGAACACGGCAAGCGTCGCGCCGAGCTGCGCGCCGAATTCGACGGCGGAGCGGCTCGCCACGAGTTGCAGTCGCTCGCGGCGCAGGCGGTCGCGTAGCGCGCGAAACTGCTGTGTGAACCACTGCCCGAGGTCGAACAGGCGCAGCTCCTGCGCGTGCGCGCTGCCGGTCATCATCCAGTCGTAGTACTGCGCGTGACGCTCGGCGGGGGTGCGCGCGCGGCGCCACGCATAGAACGCGTTGGCGTACCTGAGGTGCACGAGCGCATCGGGCACAACGGCAACAAAAAGCACGAGCGCAATGCCCCAATGAAAGGACAGCAGCAGCGCCGCGACCGCGGTCAGCGACAGCCCGTGCTGGGCCACCGCGATCAGGCCTTTCGCAATGCGGCCAGGGCGCCAGGGCGCCTCCTGCTGCGCGCGGTGCAGTGTGTCGTAGTACTGGGCGTTTTCGTAGTACGCGAGGTCGACTTCGATTGATTTGGCATGCAATACGTCGTGCATGTGATCGGCGACATGCTGGGCGTGCGCATCGCCGACGAATCCCGCGAGAGAGTTGACGAGCGCGCCTGCGAGCGCCACCGCCGCTGCGATCGCGATCAACTGGAAAATCGGGTTCAGTGTCGCCGGGTCCGGTGTTCCGGCCGCAACGGTGATCGCGTCGACGATCAGTTTCAGCAGATACAGCGCGGCCAGCGGCAGGGTGCCCTGGACGACAAGGAGCGCGCCGCTTGCCGCGGTAAGACCCGGCGCGGCGCGCCAGACGAAGCGCCATGCGCGCGCGAGGCTCGCGACAAAACGCCGCGTCCCCTTGAGGGTCGGCGGCGCGCTCATGTCGGTTCCGGGCAACTGCTGGGGGCTAGCCCGGATATTTCATCAGGGACGCGGGAATTGCGCGGATGCATGCGCGAGCCAGGTTGCGCGAGAGGGGCGCAGACGAATGCCCGTAGGCATTCGCGAGCACTTGAGCGCAAGATGGCCGCGCAGGCGCCGCGCAAGCCCTCGTAGCCCCGACGAACCAAACTGGTTTGCCGCACTGAACCGGGAATCTCCCTGTTGTGAGAGATGAACACTCGATTGGCGGGGGCGACCTGGTGAAATATCCGGGCTACGTGCCTGCCCCCGCGGCAAGAAACGTCGCGTAATTGGGCGCGCGCATTTCGCCATCTTCCCAGGCGACACGACGATCGACGATGCGCGCGAGCTCTTCGATCTCGCGTTTCGTGAATGTGTACGCGAAGCCGCTGTGCGCGCGATAGCCGAGGCGATCCGACGATGAAAGGCTGATGCCGCGCCTGCGCGCGATGGCGCGACCGATGCTGCGCCCGAACCGCGCCGCACGTCCTTCGGATGCTGGTCGCGGCGAGGATTCATCCTCACAAAAGAAGCTGGCGAAGATCGGACCGGTGGGGCACAGCAAATGCAGCGCGCGTAGCAAGCGGCGCTGCTCGTGAATGTCCAGCACGTGGGTCAGGCTGCCACAGCCGAGGATCACGGCATCGAATCGCGCATCGCGCAGCTCCCCGCCGGTCTCTCCAATACCGGCGATCTCGACGCCGTCCAACACAAGCGCGCTCAGTTGTTCGTACGACAGCCGCATCACCGGTGCGCGACCGCGCAGCCGGCGTTTACTTTCCTCCACGAACTCCGGCGCCGGCTCGAACGCCACCACGCGATAGCCCGCAACCGCGAGCGCAATCGCTTCGCGCCCGGTGCCGCACGCGCCCACAAGGACGCGCGCCGGCGGCTTTGGCATACGGCGCTCGAACCAAACCTGCTCCCAGCGATACAGGGTGTCGCCGACCGATTTGTAGCCGGGGTAGAAGTCGTAGATGCGGACCGTCAACTGACTCTTCTCTTCGCCCCTCAGTGCATCCGAAAAAAGCGCTCCCGAAAAGCGCTGACCCGACAGGAGCAGTCGCGCGCAGAACGCATGGCTGCATTCGAGCGTGCGATGCGCAATCGATTGCACCCGGCACAGCGCGACAGCCGCGCCGAGTGCGAGTCCGGACCGCGACGGTGGCGTCTCACCGCGTTCGCCGTGCAACTCGCGCGCGGTCAGTAGAGGAGGGTTCCGGTCCATGCAAAACGGCGGTCGGCCGCCTCAAGTGCATTGACAAAGCGACGTGCGAATCCGGGTTTGATCTTGAGCAGCACGGCGGCCATCGCGAGCACCAGACATGCAAGCAGGCGTTCCCGGCGCGGCAAGCGCGTGGCAGGGCCGATCGATCGCCACTGACCTCCGCACGAGAACTCGATGACCGGCCCCAGGATTGCGCTTGCTTCGATGGGCGGATCAGGCAGCAACTTCGCGTCGCCGCGCGTGATGAGGAATTCCTGTGCGCACCCGATGCCGCAACGGTGGACGATACGGTGTACGACGACCCGCGCGCCGTCCATGAAGGCGACGACATCTCCGATCTGCCACGGCCGCCGCAGGAGCGCGATGCGGATGGGCGAACGCGCCGGAACTGCGCCGGTCATGCTGCCGCCTCGCAACTCGCACTCGACGACCCTGACGCCTTCGTCGCCGCGCCGGTTGGCGGCAGCCAGCACGCGTGCGCCGTCGCCCCAGATGAACGAGCCGAGCTCGCGCAGACGTTCGCTGTCTTCGCGCTCGATCACTGGCGGTGTCATCGTTGCAACCTTGCTTCATGCGCCGCCGTCGAGAGCTGCGCCGCGAGCCGCACTTCCTCTTCGGTGAAACCTGCGTCGAGCCGCGCCTGCATGGCGGCCGGATATTCGACGCCCTCAGTGCCTTCCTGTCCCATCACGATCCGGAACGCTTCCGCCGCCGCGGTCATCGCTTCGCCCATCCGCAGCAGCGTGCGCGGATCATCCTTCAGCGCTTGGCGGATCCACACGTTGGCAAACCGGACGTGTGAAATCTCGTCGGCAAGCTGCGCTTCGTAGAACCCGGCGAGTTCTTCGTCGCCGGCCGCGCGCGCCTCGCCGACACCGAACTCGATCGCATCGAGTCCGCCCGCCTCAAAGCTGCGGTTCTGGATCGCGAGGCGCGAGATCAGATCGGCGCGCGCCGTGATGATCCGGTACTGGAAATTGAGCACCGGAAACTGCCCGACATGCCCGCCGCGCCGCTCGAGATGGCCGCGGTAGGCGCGGGCGTGGCGCGACTCGTCGGCGCACTGTCGCGCAAGTTCGAGCCGCAGTTCCCAGGCCGCGTCGGGAAAGTCGGCGATGCTCTGCGCCGATGCCTCGAGACTGTCGATCTCCTCGTTCATCTGGCGATGGAAAAATTCGGCGAGATGCAGCGGATGGTCCCCGCCAAGGTTGTCGCATTCGATCCAGCGCGACTTCACCACAAAGCGCGCATCGCGCGCCGGATCGGCCGCAAACAGGCGACGCGGCGAGCCGGAGTCCATCACGTACGTTCCTCCGCGCGCTGCTGGCGCATGACCTGTCCGATCTCGGCCGTGCTGAAGCTGGCGTGCCCGCGGTCGTCGACGTTGGCGCGCACGCTTGCATGCGGCATGCCGACGAGGTCGACCCCGTTGATGCTGAACTCCCCGGGTTGCGGACGCAGCGCCGCGCTCATTCGCTTCAATTCAGTCACGGCCGACGCGACCTGCATGACGACCTTCGGATCGCCGGCTCCAAGACTCTTTAGCCAGTGGTTCGCGTAGCGCACGTGCTGGACTTCATCCGCCAGGATCGCGTCCGTCATCGCGGCGGTTTCGGTGTCGCCCGCTTCGTTCCACACCTTGACGGCTTTCTGCATCGAGTCCATCGACCCGCTTTCGAAGGTCCGGTTCTGGATTGCGAGGCGAGCAACGAGCGTTTCGAAGACGCAGGTCACCGTCCACTCATGATTGGCGATCGGAAACTCGCCCTTGAATCCGCCTTTTTGCAGCAGTCGCCGGTAATACAGGCGCGCGTGACGGCTTTCGTCCCAGCATTGACGGGCGATCTCCATCCGCAATTCCCACGGCGCGTCCGGGTATTCGGCAATCGACTGTGCAGCGATCTCCATACCCTGGACCTCGGTGTTGTACTCGCGATGAAGTTTCTCGCGCTGCGATTGTGCGGACATATCGATCGAGCGCCAGAGCTGCGAGTACAGGTGCACAACCTGGAAGCAGGATTCGCGGGCGGGATCGGCGCGCAAGTGGACACCGCGCACTTCGATCGTCGATCCGCGGCTGAGATCACTCATGTCGCACCCTTGGCGCTTCGCGCCGTCCCTCCGAGAGTTGAATTGGCCCGGCGAGCTCATGCCGCCTGCCGCGCTCCATCCGCCGAACCGTCGTCGGCGACGAGTTCGGCAACGCCCGCTTCGAGCGCCGCAAGCGACTGCAGTGAGGACGGGTGGTCCAGACGCAGCGCCGGCATTTCGCTGCGCAACTCGTTGGCCTCGCGGATCATGCGCTCGGCGGCCGCAAGAATGCCTTCGATCGCACGCACGCTCGGCGCGTCCATCAGCGTGTCGACCTGGGCGAGATAGCTGCGGTAACGCGCCGCGAGCGCGGGAAGCAGCACGTCGTAAAACGCCGCGATACGCTGCGGCGCGCCGTTCACCGCTGCCAGCGTGTCGAGCACCTGCAGATACGCCGGTGCCGGCGCCACGCTGTGCTGCAACGGCAGACGCAGTTCGTACGTCCGTTTGCCCAGGACGTCGGCCGCCTGCGCCGTGTCCCACACATGCGGGCCGAACAGCAGCTTGGCTTCCATCTCCGGTGTCGTGGGTACCCACGCCGCCAGGATCTCCATCAATCGCACTTCGATAAACCGGAACGTCGCGATGTGCCGTCCGCGTTGTTTCACTGAAAGTCCCATGCTTCCTCCGTCATCGTTTCAATCAGGTCCGCTGTCGCTTCCGGTGCGCCCACATCCAGCCAGGCGCAACGCACGCGGCTGAGCATGCGCACGAACAGCATGAACTGCAGCAGGCGTCGGTGCGGCGATGTTCCCCAGGCGAGCCACAGAGCATTGTTCAATGCGAGTGGCGATGCCGATCCCAATGCTTCGAGCGTTGGCGTAAACGGCTCCACCTCGGGTGCCGCCGCGAAGCGGCGCAGGAACAATGCGTGGCGCAGCGGTAACGCAGTGGCGGCAGCCGACGGGAAAGATTCGGTCACACGCAGGCGCAGGCGCGCGATCCCGTCAGAATGCGGCGGATCCCAGAGACCATTATTGATGTGATTGGCGAGCGCCGATGCATGTGGACCCGGGCGGATGTTGGCAGTGCTGCGAAACGGCAGCAGCTCGGCGGATGCCGTTCGGATCGCCGCCATGTCGTCGCCGAAATACGCGTGGCCGCGCGCTGCGAGCGTCAATGCGGTCGTCGTCTTGCCGGACCCGCTCGCGCCGATCAGCAGGACTCCAGCGTCGCCGATGCCGACCGACGCCGCATGCGCGAACAGCAACTCGCGCTGAATCGCGAGCACCGGATTGACGATCAGATCGACGAGGAATTCGGCAGGGACCAATTCGAGATCGATCAAAGCCACTGCACCGCACACCGCGGTTACCGTGCCGCCGGTCCTTGCCCGCACAATGAAGCGCCAGCCCTCGATCGCGAGGTCCCCCTCGACGAAGAGCGGGTCGGCCGCAGGATGCTTGAGCAGCGATAACGCGGCGCCGAAAAGATCGACGGCAGCCGGTTCGCTGAAGCGCACCGATGCGGGTTGCCCATCGCTGCACAGGTGCGCCGAACAGCGCACGCGCGAGCCTGCATCGGCGGGATCGGCCGGCACCGCGCAGTCGCCGTAGCGGTTTTCGAGTGCTTCGATGAGTTGCGGCGAGTTCGAAGCGATGTCCAGCAACGCGTCGCCAAGTCGATAGCAGGCGCGCTGCGCGTCCGGATTTTCCATGGATGACGCGACCGACGTCGCCCGTGTCCACCACGGACCCTCGGAAAACCGAGGCGGCCGGGCCGGGGCACTCGCCGCCATCGTTCTCACGCGGTCGCGGCCTGCGGCACCAGTCCGGCGAAACCCTCCTGTCGCAGGATCTCCGCGATCTCTTCCTCAGTGAACTCGGCGCGGCGCCGGTCCTCGATGTTGGCGAAGACGTCCAGATGCGTATAGCCGGTGAGGTTGACGCCGGCGGCGTTAACGTCGCCGGTCTGCGGCGCGAGCGCAGCCGTCACGCCGCGCAGGAAACGAATCGCCTGGGCGACCTTGAACAAAGTGCGCGGGTCTTCGCGCGCCAGGCGCTTCAGCCATTGGTTGGCGAAGCGCACGTGCTGGATCTCGTCGGCGAGTATGCCGCCCAGCAAATCCGCGGTCTGCTCGTCGCCCGATCTCTTCCACATCTCGACCAGCTCGCGCAGCAGATCCATCTCGCCGCCCTCGAACGTGCGGTTCTGCAGCGCCAGCCGGGCGACGAGCGAGTCCATCATGCAGGTGACGCCCCACTCGTAGTTCATGACGGGGAACTCGCCTTTTTTGCCGCCCAGCTCGCGCAACCGGCGATACAGCATCTGCGTATGGCGCGTTTCGTCCCAGCACTGGCGCGCGAGTTCCATGCGCAGCTCCCATTGCGTGTCCGGGAAATCAACGATGCACTGCGCCGCGATCTCGAGGCTCTGCATCTCGTTGTGCATGTGCTGGTGCAGCCGCTGGCGGCGCGAGGCATCCGACATGTCGCCGTAATCTTGCATGTCGTGATGCAGATGAACGAGCCGGAAACAGGGCTCGCGCGCCGGGTCGCGACGCAAAGGCACGCCGCGCACCGTCTTCGTTTCCGGCGCGGTCAGGGGACGCATTCGACTTCCCTCCGCTTCGAAGCAACGCGAAGCCCGCGCTCCGCGTCGCCCATTAAGCCCAGGTTGCGAATAACGGGTAGGGCGCTCGCGTCCCGACCCGCGGAGCATCTACCTCCAGGAACTGGCAGCCCACCAGCACCCTGCGGCGCTAATCTCCAGCGCCGTCATCTGGAAGGCCTTGAGCACCTCGTCGTCTTTCATCACCGTAATTCGGGGCGTCTCGTACTTCGGCAGTCCCGCCGCGGCGACCTTGGCAAAATCCCTCGAAAGATCATTCATCGGTTCACCTCGCCTGTTGGTTGTTACCCGCTTCCACGTTGACGATGAGCCCAAGCGCCAACATTTCTCGGAGCGCTGCATCGACATCGGAGGCGGCCTGTTCCGGAGGCACCGCGCTGAAGCTTGCGTCGAGCCGCTGCGCGATCTCCGCGCTGGTCGCCGCCTGCTTCAGTTGCGACCAGATGAAAGACGAAGTGCGGTTCAGCACGCAGAACTTGTTGCTCGGCGCATGAAACAGGATCACCTCGTCTTGCAGGGGCGCAAATTCGATGTTGTCGCTCTGCTTGTAGAGCCCAACCATGCTCGCTCCAAGTTTCGGACACGCCGCGATCCTGGGCGAATCGCCAGCGCGGACACTCAAGCAAGGTTTGCGCCGCGCGGTTCAAAGTCCTTTGCGTTGATGAAGTTAGCCAAGCGACGCTCGGAGGTTTGAACAATCGACCGAACGGTTCGTAAACAAAATCGACAGCGTCGCGGATCGAGCATCGACACCGAGGCTGCGCACGCTTTCATTCGGATGTGTTGATCGAGGCGAAAACAGCAAGAAGAGTCTCGGCAAATCAACGGTTTGAGCCTCTCTTCGGATCGCTCATCGGCAGGCTGTAAAAATTTTCGCCACTGGCGTCAGCTCATTGGCGTAAGTTCTTCTCCCACAACGTGAAGAAAAACGTGGCGCCCTGGCCGGGCTGGCTTTCGGCCCATACCCGGCCATCGTGCTTGCGAACGATCCGGGCAACGGTCGCCAGTCCCACACCGGTGCCCGGGAACTCGTTTTGCGAGTGGAACCGCTGAAACAGGCCGAACAATTTGTCGGCGAAGCGCATGTCGAATCCGGCGCCGTTGTCGCGCACGAAGTAGACGGCGCGTCCGCCGTCGCTGCGCACGGCGAATTCGATACGCGGTTGCGCGGCTTTCGCGGAAAACTTCCACGCGTTGCCAAGCAGGTTCTGCAGAACCAATCGCAACAGCGTGCGGTCGCCGTCGGCCTGTATGCGGTCGGCGATGTCGAAATCCGCTGCGCGGCCACGATCCTGTGCGCGCAATTCTTCGGCCAGATCGCGTGCGAGCTGCGACAGATCGACGCGGCCATTCTCGATATCGCGGCTCGTCATTTTTGACAGCGCCAGCAGCGTGTCGATCATCGCGTTCATGCGGCCAGCCGCGGCGACGATGCGATTGAGGTGTTCGCGACCGAGGTCGTCGAGCGGCCGGCTGGTCGCCGCATAGTCCTCCAGCACGATATTGGCAAAGCCGTCAACCACGCGCAGCGGCGCGCGGAGGTCGTGCGATACCGAGTGGGCGAAGCTGTCCAGTTCGCGCGCCGCCAGTTCCAGTTGCCGCGTGCGTCCGGCGTGCTCTGCTTGCAGTCGCTCGACATCCGCGACCGGGGCCGCCGCCACTACCCGCGTGACGCCGACATAACCCGCGAACCGATCGGTCGCCGTCAAGACCGGAGTGCCGCTCAGTGTGACCGTGAGCTGGTCTCCGGCCAGTTGTGCCGCCACAGGCACATCGAAAAAAGGGGCTTGAGCGGCGATTGCCTGCGCGATGGGCGAGGGTATGTCGCTGTCGCCGGCCAGTTGCCAGGGCTTGCGGCGGAGCAGCGGATGCGGATCGGGAGCGGTGCTACTGGCTCGACCGCGCTCGATCTCGATCATTTGAAGATCAGTGTCCGTGCGCCACCACCAGTCAGCGGCGGCTTTCAGTGTGCGGCGCAGGTTCGCAAGCTCTCGTTGCGCGCGCCAGCGACGCGCGACGATCAGCGCCACAAGCGTGATCAGCGCACCCAGCGCGGTTGCACCGAGTAATCCGGGGATGTTGGCAGATTGCGCCGCAGCAGCAGGCGATGCCAGCGCCGCGGCCAAAGCCACCAGCACCGCGTGATCGCCGTTAGCCGACACCATCGACCCGTCGCTCCCCCAACGTGGCCGGATTGTGCCAGCCGACGGCGCTGTCCAAGAGCCAGCGGCGCAGCCGCGCCGCGATTGGAGACAGCGCCGTCGCCCCGGCGCAGGCCGGGGCCCAGTTTTTTCGGGGTGAGCGGCGCTGTCCAAGAGCAAGGCGCAGCGGCGCAGCGATTGGAGACAGGGCCGTCGCCCCGGCGTGGCCGGGGCCCGGTTTTCCACCCGTGATACGCCGGATTCCGGCTTTTGCCAGAATGACATTCAGTGAAACACACACGGCAGTACCCGAATAGCCGCCGTTCACAGTCCCTTTTCGGACTGCGCTTGAGCTTCAGCTTGCCGCAATGTCTGCCGACTACGGATACAGGCGCAGTGCGTCGCCGCGCTGAGCTTTGCCCGTTGCTCCTGTCCCGTAAATGCGAATCCGCTGGCCCCGATCCACTGCGCAACTGCAAGCCGCTCCATTGCCCGGGGCCGGATTGCCGAATGCGCTCGACTTCCCGCGGGCAGATGGTCCACTGCGCAACGGAACCGCGCTGCCGGACGTAGCGGACGCCGGACTTGCGGTTGCGCCACCGCGTTTGCGATTGCCGGTCGGCGCGATGCTGATCGGCGTGCTCGTACTCGTTACCGCTTGCGCGATCGGACTCAATTACCTGGTCAATGCCGCCGGACAGCGCCGAATATTCCTGCAGGAGCAGCAAGAGCGCAGCGCCCGGGTCATGCGCGCGCTCGAGTCCGCGTTGGTCGTGGACTACCGCGGGTTGCAAACCGCGGCTACTGAACTTGGCGAGCAGGCCGAAAGCGCGCAGATGTTCGCGCAAATCGCCAACGCCGAGCGGCGCCTGGTCGCTGAACGCCTGCGCCGGCAGACGGGCGCCGATTCTCTGGAGTTCGTTGGTCGCGATTCCGCCAGTGTGCTCGCCGTCGGCGCGCGCACACACGAGTCAGAAGCCGGACGGGCCGCGAATATTAATGCCGCGCTCGACGGCCGCAGCGTATTGCGCGCCGATGTCCGTAGCGCCGGGTTGCATGTGAGCGCGGCAGCGCCCGTCGTCGCCGACGGCGTGATCCTCGGTGCGCTGATCATGGAACGAACGCTCGATTCGGTGTGGTTGCAGCGCGTGACTCCGGCGGTCGGTGTCGACGTGGTGTTGCTGTCGCAGGACCGCGTAATCGCCGGGACCGCGCAGCTCGAGGACGCCGATCTTTTGGTGCGGGCGTTTGCGCAGCTCGCGTCGGGCGCGGAGGCACACATTGTGTCCGAAGGCCCGCGCGACCTGATGCTGCGCCCGTTGGCCTTGACTGCAAAACCGCTCGCGATGGGCGTTCTTCCGCTCAACGCCAATGCGTTTCGCGTGGACCCTGAACTCGGCGCGCCGATCTTCGCGGGCACCGTGCTGACGCTCGCCGTGGCGCTCGCCGGGGGCTTGTTGCTGAACTCAACCATCATCCTGCCGATTCGGCGGCTCACGCTGCGCGCCGAAGAGCTCGCCACACGCTACGCCGGACGCAAGGTGCCCAAGAGCGGAGGCGAATTGCACGCGCTCGTCGGCGCCTTCGAGGCGATGACCGATGCGCTGCTGGGGCATTCGGAGCGCTTGAAGCGCGCGCATTTGAACGAGCTGCAGAACAGTCTCGACCTGCAACGACAGTACGCTTTGATGAGCCTGCTGCGCGGACTGGCGGCGGCGGCCAACGAATCCGAAACCGTGGCGGGCACGCTGGAGCGCGCGTTGCACGAGATCGGCGACTACCTTGACTGGCCGCTGGGCCGTGTCGCTATCCTGCAGCAAGATGGCGCGAGCGAACTGACGGCGCAACAATCGATCTGGTTCGTGCGTGAACCCGAACGTTATGCGGCGTTCATGGAGGCCAGCAACGCCGGCCGGCTCGGGCGTTCGGGCAACCACCTGGTCGGCCGCGCCTATCTGACCGGGCTGCCGCACTGGGTGAGCGACTTGTCTCGATTGGCCGAGTGGAACCGGCGCGATCTGGCGCTCGCGTGCGGCCTGCGTTCCGGCGTGGTGATTCCGGTAACCGCGCATGGTCACGTGACCGCATTCATCGAATTTTTCTGCGACCACCGGGTCGAGGCCACCGCCGAGATGCTGGAACTGATCGAGGCGATCGGCGCCGAAATGTCGCGCGTGGCCGAGCGGCACCGCGCCGAGAGCGCGCTGCGGGCGCGCGCCGATGAGAACCGCCGCCTCGCGCTGGTGGCGTCGCGGACCGATCGCTTCGTGCTGATACTCGACAACGTCGGGCGCATCGTGTGGGCCAACGAGGCATTCCTGCGCGGCACCGGCCACAAGTTGAAACGCGTGCTCGGCCGCCGTCCGCACAAGTTACTGCGGGGTCCCGATACCGACGCCGAAACGCTGACGCATATCGCCGATGCGCTGGTGCTGCCGGCGCCGGTGCAGGCGCAACTCGTCGTCTACAGCTCGGGCCGACAGCGGCTGGCGCTGGACGTCGAAGGCTTGCCGCTTTTCGACGAAACCGGTCACTACATGCAGTACGCGGTGATCGCCACCGACGTCACCGAGCAGCGGCGTGCGGAAGCGCGGCTGCGCGAAAGCGC
>Ga0187893_10004593_pt1 | contig 26028 bp, 16 predicted proteins | sample MA1701074metaG_FD_139574 | JGI IMG/M metagenome (GOLD analysis project Ga0187893, IMG submission 139574) | White microbial mat communities from a basaltic lava cave in the Kipuka Kanohina Cave System on the Island of Hawaii, USA - MA170107-4 metaG ... | reverse complement strand
GCCGACCTCCGCTTCGCCAACTGGTGCCAGTGTCCATCAGGCGTGTTTTGGGGTCGAGCAGTTTTCAGTCAACGGTACACTGTCTCTTAACTGTTTGTCTCACTCCAGGGGGCAGGTTCAGTCTACCTTCGAAGTTCCGCGAGATCGTCACAGATGGGAGTAAGCCAAACACTACCAAGTGTGCCGTCAACGGTTAGACTGCGACTACGCAGTCCCAGTCCGATATCGAAAATGCCACGCAAATCCGATTGCAGACAAACTCCCAATCGTCACCGGCACAATCCAAATACCGTGCTGCAAAGTCCCTGACTGCTCGCCAAGGTAACCGATCAGGTAAGGCCCCAAGGCGGCCCCCATCTGCCCCATCGCTTGGATAACGGCGAAGGCCTTTGCGGCCAATTCACGGAACTGAAATGCCGTCAGTGAATTGAGCGAGATGGCATCTCCGCTCATTCCCATTCCAGCGATTCCGATCAAAATCAGTCCAAGCCAGAACTCGTGAGTCAGAATTGTCAACAGATAGAAACTTGCCCCGATGCCGGCGCTCAGCCCGAGAACAATCCGGTCTGGAAAACGATCTCCCCATCGCGTCCAGAACAATCTCCCCAGGATAAAACCAGTCAGATTGGCGCTGATCATCATTCCAACCTCAGATTCGTCCAGGCCAAGGCGGGCCTCGTAGAGGCGGCCGAGCCAGGTGACCGCGCCGACTTGACCTATTCCGTGCAGTATCATGAGAAAACCGATGAGCCAGAGAACTCCGGAGCGAAGGAAGGCTCGAAGGGATGTTTGCTTCGGTGAGAGAAGAGCCTCCACCTGCGGAATCGCCGGAACCAGAGCAGCCAGCGTCAAGAATAGTGCAGCAAGGATCAAATAAGGAACCCACCATGGCCAGGACCAGACAAGCCAGGCGTGAGTTACATAGACTCCGACCAGCAACGGGGAGAGAAACCCACCTATCGCCATAGAGAGGGTAATGGCGGCGAAGAGTTTCTGCCGACTGGCCTGAAAGTATGCTGCAACAATTGCGCCATAAATGATGGATAGCCACGTGGCTCCCATGCCCATCAGGAACGCGCCGGCTTGAACCATCTCGGTGTCTTGCGCACCTGCAATGAGCAAGCAGCCACCTCCTCCCAGAATGAGGCCGATTCGTGCCGAGAGTCTCAAACAAACCTGAGTGCTCAGATAGCCTGATGTCAAACTGCCCAACAAGGCTCCGAGAAAATAGAGTGCCTCCGTGCGGCCTTGCATTTCATAACCGGCGCCAAAGATTTCTTGGAACACCTTGAAAGTGACGGGCAACACATTGATCGCAAGACCCGCCAGGAAACTCAGCGTCAGGCAAAACCAGAACAATGGGTTTCTAATAGGCAGCTGGATGGGTCGAGTTTCTGCGCAAGAGGCCGGATCCAGCAAGATGTTTGGCAGTTCAGAGCTCATGTAAAACACGACGGGTAGGTTTAACAAGTTCGGAGCAGGGAAGCGCTCGCGTCTGCGACCGGAACCCCAATTGGAGGCAGAACACCGTGTCCCGGCCGATCGGGTGGTACATCCAAGGACCTCTTCAAGCTTCCAAGAAGAACCGAAATTCGGGCTGTTTGCCGTGTCAAGAAACCTGCTTGGATCGCCCGATCATTTCAATGAGGTCAAACGTGAACTACTTAACTCGAAGACGGCGCCACCAGCACACCATTTGGCCAGACTGTGCGGCCCAAAAACTGGCCATGATATCTCCCGATTTCAAACGAATGGCGTGAGGAGCACCGAACGCGATATTGTCGTGACTGGCGGGGTAAGTCGAAGTGCGCGCGACTCCAATGCTGTCTTTCCCATAGGCATCCCAAAGCTGAACTTGATCTTCGAGGTTCCACGAACGACCTTCGTCGAAGGAAAGGGCAGCATAGATGCCTGGGTGGTCTGATTCGCGTACAGAATACACAAGCACCATCTTCCCTTCACCGAGGTCCACGGGGAAATTCGTCTGCGCTTGGATCCCAGTGGATTCGGGTTCACTCCAACTTCTCCCTTTAGCGTCGGAAACGACTCGATGAATGGGCAGGAATCTCTGCGCTGTGGCATCGCCTGTCCAGGGAAACGCTATCAGCCTGCCGTTGCGAAGTTTCAGCACGCGAGAATGCCAGAACGTCTTTTCATGGCCCGGCCCGCCTGCAATCCGTATCGGCTCAGACCAACTCCGACCACCGTCACTTGAACACAGCGCAACTACGTGAGGTCGCAAAGGGGTAACGTCCTCATAGGGCTTGCTGATATCAAAGGGAAGCAGCCACCGGCCATCCTCTAAGAACACCACGGCGCTACTAATCTCCAGGACCAACCCCTGAGGTTTTTGAATCACTTCCGGAGGCAACCAACTCTTACCCTCATCGCCAGATCGGATCAGAATCGATTCTTCACTTAAGCAGGCACCTGTTTCTTCGTTACAAGTAGGCGTTGCGGGGGTTGGTCTGTGAATACGGAACCCTGCTATGACAAGCTGAGAATCCGGTGCTCGAGAAATTCCAACCGGTGCGTACCAATACGACCTCGCATCTGCTTTCCCATCCCAGACGACTCCCTCGTCCAGCCAAGTGCGGCCATCGTCTGTCGACCGCAGTTGATAGATACGCCCGTCATCAGAATAAATGGCTGCTCCGCGACGATAGACACAAAGGAGCTCGCCGGGACCCATCTCGACGATATTGGGGTAATACGCGTTGATTGCCCAATCGCCCTGATATTGGTTGGCGTAGAGAATACCGGAATCAACAATTCTCAAATGGCTTTCGCTCAATGATGCCTCTAATGTCATGGACTGAAACTCTGCGAAACAACAGGGCAACGCACTGGGTGAACGCTACAAGCCCACCACTGATTCTTGGCTTACTGGAACGGGCGGACTACAGAGTGGTCAACATCCGAGCAGAGCCGACTTCGCATTCAAGCAATCTATCCTTGAAATTCATGCACGACTTCCCGCAACGATTTCCAAAGCTGCTTGGTTTCAACAGGAAGGCTTTCGGCGAGATAGATTTCTCCGCAACCCATTTCGACAGCTCTCCGAAAGAAGGCACGGAGCTTGTCAGGGGTCACGTCCCAAATGTAACCACCGGCCTCGATGCGTGTAGCCTTTCCACGATTCAGATCTTGAACTGTTCGCAACCCAGTTTCGAACTGACCCCAGGTTGGCAGCGGGTAAATCACGTCAAAGGATTCATTCCGAGTCCATGCTTCCAAGTCGCAGAGAGCCCCGGACAGGTGGTCTTTCACAGGGTTCGAACCGTCCTTGTAGTACGGTCCGCCACGACGATATTCTTCTTTAGACAGAAGAGTAAAGTGGGGCGTCCGGCCGCCCGCCCAGACCTGAGCCAGCCATCGAACATTCGGAGCTACACTCCTCTGTAAAGCTCGGGCCTTCTGTGCGAATGACGTGAGATATCCGGCTCGGTGCCTTACCCAATCTGGATCGTCGTTCGGAATCGCAAAGGCATTCTTGCCTGTCAGTTTCTTGAATTCATCCACACCTGGAGGTTCGTAGCCATAGAAAGCAACTCCGAGATGATCATTGAGTTGATCTCGATAGTCACCCTGATTCTTCAGAAAGTCGAGAATCACGCCATCTGGTTTGTACGCCAGAATCTCTCTGAGTAAACTCAATAGGTGTTCGTGGTTTTGGGGATAGGCCCAGCCGAGTTTCCCTGCGAAGCGTTGCCCATCCCGACCCACGGTACAAAACTCCGGGTGCTCCTTCACTCTTCGGGACTTGTAACCGAACCCGTCGTCTTCACCAGCCATTTGGCACCAGGCATAGATTTCCAAGCCGGCCTTCCGCCCCAGCTCGATGGCCGAAGCAAAACTGTCAAACGTGCGATAGTCGCTTTGATAGTAACGTCCGATGTTCTCAGTCATGAAGAACGCGTTATGACAGTTGTCCGGATCGAGGCCATGGTACGGATCGCGCAGTTTGCTGTAGTAGTGTGTGGTTCCACCGTCTGTGCACCGCCAACAGAGCCGGGTGATTCCCGCTTCCAGGTAACGATCGATGATGCGCTTCACTCCGTCCGGGCCCCACGGGAACGTGAGCTCAGGTGCATGGAACCAGTCGGCATGAGTTGTGATCATGCCGACTCTGAATTTTCTAGGCGTGGAGGGTCGAGATTCGGCTAAGATTGGCTTCAAAGCACTCAGGCCGGCTGTGACTGAAGCTGTCGTTGTTAGAAATGTTCGCCGAGTCAGAATACGTTCGGTGGCAAGAGTACTTTGCAGTGTCATGATGAGTCCTTTTCAAACTTCGAAACAAATAGCGAGTTCTTTTTTTTCCGGTTCCGAAGCATTTCCTCAACAGGTGAGCGAGTTGTCCCTTGTCGGAGTCATCTCCTGATCTAGAGATTGAAGGAGTCCTGCAGTGTTGATTAGGTGTAGAACCATTCGACAGGAAGGATCCGCATTCTGCTGCCTGTTGTCACCTTGACTGTACGATTTCCCTCTTGGTCAAGTCCTATCTCATAGGTGGCGGTTCCATAGCTTAAAAAGGCTTCGTTACCCACAAATGAGAGGTTAGGATAGGAAAAGCTTGAAAAGTCCTCGGGGAGTTGTCCCACTTCGTCATCCCCCCAGACAGGCGTAAAATCGGGATCCGGGGTTAGGTACAGCACGTGCCTGAGGTTTCTGATCGATTCTATATTCTTGAAATGCTGCCAACTGTTGCCATCGTCCTTGGAGACAGCTGAGGAAAGCCGAGCCCGTCTGAATCCCTTCCGAATCTCGGTACGCGATACTTGGTTCCAAATTATTACTAGATCACCGGTGCCAGGAAGTCGAGCAAGTCGGCATGGGGAATACGACGACACCAGTGCGGTGGGCTGTGCTCCTGGCCACCAGGAGTGCCCTCTATCTTCACTGAAAGCTTGGTAGAGCCGACCGGTCAGTGTCCTCTCCATAAGGAGTATCCGTCCATCGTTAAGTTCGACCCCACTGGCTTCCACGAAATTTTCGCTCCACTTGTTGTCTCTCCATCCGATAATCCATCCGTCGCAAGGTTTCCAATGACGGCCGTTATCATCCGAGTAGTAGACGCGGGTGACCTCAAACTGCGGATAGTGACCTTCGGTTTCCGTCTTTGCTCGTATTCCCTTATAGGTTCCCCAAGATGCTCCCCGTTTGTCGAAGCGGCTTGGGAGAAACTGGCTATAGGTGACCACAACCAACCGTCCATCCTGCAGAGCGAACATCGTACCTCCCAGCCCCATTGTCAGACCGGGCAGAGAGATCTGGACTGGATCGGACCATGATCGACCTTCGTCGCTAGACCAGCGAAAATGCCAGTTATTCGACTCATTTCCCAGCGCCGCCGCGTCGCTGTCGTTGTCAGAATAATAGGTCCCTAATTCCCCATTCGGCAGGCGCAGAATGCTAGTGACCCATGTCGCTTTTTGGTACTCCGCGTTGAAAAATTCACTCTTACGCCACGTGCGGCCACTGTCCCAGGACACCTGTCCCGCTTCGGTCATTAAGCTTCCATCCTTCATCCTTACGATTGAATGAGGGTTGAAGCTATCGATTATGATCCCTCCATCGCTCGTCGGTTGCTCATCAGCCATCAAAACCAAGTTTTTCGCCACCGACAGAGAGGTCCCGACAGCACCAACAGTTTTTAGAAAATCTCTTCGGTAAATCATTCAATGCTCCAAAAGATGTCTGATTGGGAGGACTTTCTCCGCTCGATACTGAAAAATGAGAGTCATCCTAAAACTGCAGCCTGGCGCTGAAGAAAAATTGCCTTTGACCATAGGTTTCTGAATCCCGCCGAACCTCCACACCACCGAGGTAGGCGCCGCTCGGACTCGTGATCAGGCCCACCGACGAATACCAGGCGCCGTAAGCCGGATGGTTCAACAGATTGTAAATGTTGGCTCCAATGCGAAGCACTCCCCTCTCCCAGCCTGGAATGTGAAACTCCTTCCACGGGCTGAGTGTAAGAACCGAGATTCCCGGACCTTCCAGGGAGTTGATCTTGGCGTTTCCCAAGGTTCCATTCGCTGGGATCGCGAAGCAGGAGAGGTTAATGTAGGCGTCCCGATCTCCAAGCGGATTGCCGGTATAGGGATTGCAGCCAGAGACTACATCTGCTCTTCCCGAGAACTTATTGATATTGCCCGGATCAAAGCCAGAGTACAGGGGTGTAAAGAAATGCCCTGAGTGCCAGTTGTAGATTCCGGTTGTACTCCAACCACCAACAACTCTTGCCAACAACCATTTCCCGGGGCTGTCTGGATTGGACAAAAAGCGTTTCCCTTTGCCGAATGGCAAGTCCCAACTCCAGTTCATGACGAAATCGTGTGACGGCCAGAGGATACCGCGAGCCTGGTCTCGTTTGCGATCATAGGCATTGTCGAGTGCATTGAAGCTTTCCACACCGGAGTCTCTGAGAAATCCGGTGCTACCTCCACCTCCTATGTCGTTCGTCGACCGCTGCGCTGTGTAGGACATTTCCATGTAGAGTCCGTTTGCGAAAGGATGACGCAACACGAGCTGAAGGGCGTTGTAGCGATCATTAGCTCCATTTTCAATGCGAGAGATGGATTGGAAGGCCGGGTACGGGCGACGTGCTTGAGAAAACGGTTGGGAACTGACGAGTGGCTGATTGGCGTCGAAGATGTAGGCGACCTGGGTACTCTTGTTGCCGAGGTAGGAAACACGTAGTCCCCAATTGGTCCACAGTTCCTTTTCAACCGAAATGTTCCAAGCCTGAGTGTATTCAGGCCGAAAGTCCTTGCTGACACTCGAACCTGTCGCAGCTCCAGCGGGCCTCCCGATGCTGGGGAATGGATTCGGAAATGAGTATTGCGCCACGCCTCCAGATAAGCTGTTGACGAAAGACTCCGTCACTGCGAAGGGGCCTCCGGTCTGGATCGCCGCAAAACGTAGTGCGCCTTGATAGATTCCGTAGCCGCCCCGAATGACAAGGTCACTCCTTCCCGTCGGACGGTATCCAAAACCGAAGCGCGGCAAAAGGCGCCCCGTGGGTTTCGTCAGTTTCTCCGGATAGCCCAACGAGCTGCCCAAAACAACTGGAATGAGATCCGTTCGGAAGGCAGGGTTCACGTTTTGCAAGGCGTGCTCGTTGGGCACCACAATTCTCCCGCTCGGAGGGTCAAAATTGAAGTACAAGCCATTTTTTTCATACGGAGCGGTGAAGTAGTCCCAACGCGCTCCGTAAGTCAGGGTAAGTTTCGGCGTCACTCTCCAATCGTCTTGGCCGTAGGCGCCATACTCCGAGACTCGGCGTGCAATCGTAGGCCTGGGCAGACTTCGAGAAAACGTATTGGGAATCCCGAGAAGGAAATCGGCGAAAGGTTCTCCAGAGAAGCGACCGTCGAAAGTAAAACTGCCAAAACCTGGATTGAAAACGTTGTCTTGATGCGACCTGATTCCCGAGACACCTCCTTTGATAGAGTGGTTGCCGGAGATGTAAGAGAGATTCTCGGAGAATTGATAACGCGAGTCCCATTGCCCCGAGGCATTGTAGCTGGCGGGGGTACCAGGCCAATTGGTGATGCTGATTCCGGGAACACCGGTTAGATTGGTGGCCGAAACCCCTTGAATTCCCCAGGCACTCAAGAGATCTTTCCCGTAAAGCAGCGAGCCCTGGTCGTCTCGCCGACCGGTGGTCAGGTTGCGCGTCGACAAGTCACGCAGGGCTGAGAGCCGTAACTGACTCACTAGTCGTGGAGTAAACGTGTGGGTATAGCCAATAGACCAGCGCTTCTGAGGAAGTGTTGTCAACGTTCCCAAGGGCAGCAAATTACCCGCTCCGGCCAAACCGTTCTGTTCACTGCGTCGTGACTGTGTCTGATATGACACACTCAAAACGTCCTTGGTGCCAAAGTTCTGGTCTACCTTGATCACATAGCGACGCTCCCTGCTGTAAAACCACGCTTCACCACTGGCGTTATTCGCAAAGCTATCTGGGTCTCCTTGGAACTGATATCGAGAAAAGAGATCTCTAATAATCGCATTTGAAGGTGAACTGATCCTCGATGCCGGGATAATTCCGTTGGGAAAGGCCTGCCCCGTCAGAGGATCGATGGGCTTGACCGGATAGCGTGAGAAGTCACCCGCCTGCATACGCTGGGTTGGCACGTTCTTCGAAACTTGGCGGACCGTCGTTGACCCCCTCGGCTGGTGGTAGTCAAAGAAGAAGAAGGTCTTGTTTCTTCCGTCGTAGATCTTGGGGATATAAACAGGGCCACCGACGTTGAATTCGTGTCTCCATTGTGGATATGCGGGAGGCCGTCTCGGATTCCGTGTGAAAGGATCGTTGACCGCATCGAGCGCCGAACTTTTCAGGCTTGAAGTGTAGCTGCCATGAAGCTCGTTACTACCGCTCTTCAAGGTAACATTAGCGGTAACCAGGCGGGCATACTCTGCCGGGGGTACTCCTGAAATGATTGATACCTCCTGAACGGAAGTCGGGTTGAGAAACACATTGAGAGACTGCTGACCACCTTCGACCTCCAGTTCTGTCTGACTTCCCCGGGCTCCAAACCAGGTCATAAAACCGCCCGGCCCGGCCGACGAGCCTGGAGCATACATTGCCGGGCTCAGAGCCCAGCCAGAACGGCTGATGTCATCGATAGGCTTGTCATATAGAACTGCAGGGAGGTTCGTGCTTATCGTGGACCCCTCCGTCTGCAGAACCGGTGCCGCACCAGTGATCGAGATCTCTTGAGTCACTTCTCCGACCTCCAAAGTGATATCGACCCTCTTAACGCTGACGGCTTCAACTTTGACTTTCTGGACCACTGCTTTCTTGAACCCTTCCTTTTCGGCCTCGACCTTATAACTTCCCAAGAAGAAGCCGACTGCGTGGTAGTCGCCACGCTCATCCGAGAAGAGCTTGCGCACCGCGCCGGTAGATTCGTTGGTGATTGTAATCTGCGCGGCCGGCACGCTACTTCCTTGCGAGTCCCGAATCGTGCCGATGATGTCACCCTGAACGGTCTGGCCGTAGCTGGGCTTCTCACTAATGCCCAACGCATGTAGCAACACCAGGGAAACCGCAGCGGAACGGGCAGCCCGCGATGCCTGCGTGAGCCAAGAAAAAGCAGTCCGTGTCATCTCATTTTCTCCTTGATCAGAGTTCAATGTCGGAAGTCTTCAGGAAAACCCCACTACTCTTGATCCACAACAAAAGCTTTGGGATTCGCTCGGAGCGCTCGGGCTCGGCGCAATCGGCAAGTCTCTCGTGCCTTCGGTTCATCAAAATGCGTCACACACGTCGGTGTTCCGAGGGCTTGCGATTACTGGAAGCTCAGCGTCTAGGTAAGGAGTAACATCCAGCGGTAAAGGCGCGCAAGCAGACACGATAAGAGGATTTCGGATTTGTGCACATCGTTTTTGGGGAAATCGCACATTCAACAGTTTCTCCATTCTCCGATTTAGAGTTATGCTTCGGCAGGTCTGAGTTCCAGGGGGGGGCGAGTGCATCGCAATTCGGCACAGGCGGAGGCCGATCGAGCGCTGATACTCTCAGGAGGTCTTCAGTGGACAAGAGCCTCGATAGTCGCGTGAGTCGGTGGTGGTCTGACGACAGGAGTTTGGGTGCCAGCAGCAAAAGCCAGTTTCGAACTAGTGTGGCTTTACTGCCACATACGCACGGCGAGTACGCTCTGATTATTTGCCTTGGGGGCCGAATGCAGTTCGTCCTCGACGGAGAATCGCAAACCCTGGAGGCTGGAGAAATGCTGGTTCACAACCCAGGACAGGTGCACCAGAGTCTCTACGGATCGGCCCAAGCTCCCTGCGATAGCGCCACACTTTATTTCAGTCGTGAAGCTATGCTGACGCTGTTCAAGCGGATCGCACTTCACCACGACAATGGTGAGAAGGATATCCTGTTTCTCGGGAAGATGCGGGATGGCAAACCTGTGCAGTTGGCTGAAGACTTGGTGAAGGAATGGCAGACGCGGGACATCGGGCACGAAATCATGTTGCAGTCGTTGGTCATTCAGATGCTGGTTTATCTGTTTCGCTATTGCCTGACTCCAACCATCGTCCCATCGAACGGGATAGTTCGGAAGCACCTGCCAGTCTGGGAAATGAGCCGTGCCATGGAGTACATGGACGGACGTGGCAAGAAGGATTTCAACACGGTGGAACTCTGCAGAACCGTGGGAACCAGCCAGTCTCGTCTCGTTCCACTCTTCAAGAATTCTACCGGCCTCAATCCCAGAGTCTACTTTGATTGGGTATTGATCCAGCGAGCCCGGCAGTTTCTACAGGAGCACAATTGTTCGGTCAAGGAAGCTGCCTACGAGCATGGGTTTCAGGATGTCAGCCATTTCTGCAAAGTGTTTCGCAGCATCGCCGGAGTTTCTCCGATGAGCTATCGCGAATCTCCGGCGCAAGCCCTTCTCGACATTACCAAGAAATGCCCGGCTCTCTTGGCGACCCAGTCGAGAAAATCTCTCTCACGGAGCAAGGCATCTGAACCAAACCATCGCAAGGCGGGATCGAAGTTCAAAGGCCGCTGAGTCGCGAAACAAGAGAAGGGCCCGCCTCAAAACCAAATCGACGACAATCCTATTTGACCAGGAGCTGCCTTGGGAAGTTGGTGAGGACTTCGGATCCCGACTCAGTAATCGCAACCGTCTCGCTGATGCCAATGCCGAATACTTCCCCCTTGCGGACATTGTTTGTGCAATGGAATACCATGCCTGGTTCGAGGACTGCTGAATCGTCCTCGCGAATACACAAGTCAGCATCTCCCCATTCCGATGGGAACCCTAACCCAATTGAGTATCCATAAGCGCCATTCCAAAAGAGCTCGGGGTGCGTGAAAGTCCACTCCCAAGCTTTCCTGACTCTTGAGGCCACTTCCCGCACTGCAACCCCAGGCCGCAGATTCTCTAAGACCAAGTCCAGACAAGCTTGAATTTCATCGCTAACTCGGCGCTGAAAGGGTTCCGGCTCGCCAAAACTAAGGGTTCGGATCAACGCTGCGGAGTAACGGTTCAGGCAAGCGCCAATCTCGAGAAAGCAAAGGTCACCAGGCTGAATCATGTTGCGGGCGAAGGTACAATGAGGAATGCCAGATCTCTTTCCGAGGCTAACGATGGGCTCCAGACAAAAGAACTCACCGCCCTGCCTCACACAGTAGTCCATCGCCGCCGCGGCAATATCGTTGTCTGTCTTGCCGATCGAAGCTTCCTCCAGGGCGCGTCCCATAGCGCCGCTTGTGATCGCTCCGGCTCGGCGGATCATGTCGATTTCGGCCGCAGACTTGATCCTTCTGACACTTGCCACGAGACCGCTGGCATCCACAAAGTCAGCCTCGGGCAAGGCCCTGCGCAGACTCTCATAACAATGAGGCGTCATCCCTCGAGATTTCAACTCCACACCCAGTCGTTTGGCTTCCAGTTTTCGGCTCGCCAACAGTCGTCGACTCGCTTCGATGGAATCTCCATGGATTCCAAACTTGTGACGATCGTTAACAGAGCATCCCAGGCAAGCGTTGTGAAGTTCGAAATCCTGTCCCAGCAAAGATGGAAGGCCTTCGCTGGGGATCAACAGCATGAAGTACTTTTCGGTTCCCATCACCGACTGGAAACCCGTGAGATAACAAATGTTACTGAAGCTGTGACAAAGGAGGGCGTCGATTCTGCGCTGGGCGATCGCCTCTTGGACCCTTTGAAGACGCCGGTTGTATTCGGATAACGGGAATGCAAAGTTTTGGGAGTTCATCGGCGCCGCCCTACCCTTTGTCTTGCCGATTCTGGACTTCTCGGCTGCGAGAGGGGAGTTTCAGGGTAAGGACGAAAGACAGCAAGGCCATCAGCCCGCCTAATGAGAAGCTGGCCCCAAATCCGAAATGGTCGGTCAGTGCGCCGTGTAAGGCCGGCGCAAAACCAGCAATGCCGCTGATCAGGTTCAGAATAGAAACATTCCGCGCGCTGGTAGCTGGGGAAGACACTGCCAAAACATACGCTGGGAAATAAAGTCCGCCAAGTTCAGCGCCTCCTAAAAGGCCAAATGCGAAAAGAAACGAATATCCCGGAACGGCCCAGATCCACGCTATCCCCGCTGCTAACAGCAGCAAGCATCCGACCACCGGGGCGCGAATCCCGAGGCGCTGAGCAAGCACCCCAAGCGCATATCCGGCAACACATTTGAAACCAAAACGCAGAGCCAGGATCACGCCAGAAAGTTCCTTGGGATCACGGCCAACTGCTTCTCTGGTGTACAACGAAAGGTTGGAAATAGACTCTAATCCGAACGAGAAGAGAACGTAGGCAAGCGCAGTCACCGCCAAGGTCGTGACCGTAAAGTAGTGCTTGAAACTATCCCGAAAGTACTGAAGCAGTGGTGGCCGGGTTGGCCTAGGTTCCTCCACTTGCAAGATGTAATGCCGGCTCAGCAGCGCAATGGCTGCCATACATGGAACTCCCAACAAGTAGAGAGCGGCAAAGTCATAAGGGTACACCAACGTGAGTATTCCTCCGTTTAGGATCCACTGCGCCAAAAGAGAACCTGCCACGGCCGCGACCGGTCCCAGAGCGTAGGTAAGTTTGAAAGTCCTGGCAATGCCTGCCTCGGAACAACCTCGTTTCAGGCACTGCAGCATGTAAACCTGGGCTGCCGAGGCACAAAGCCCCATCACCAATCCTTGCCCCACCACCGTCCCAATGCGGATAGAGTTGTTAAGCGGCATCATCAGGCTCATGCTCACAAGCGCTAGAGAGATGGCCATGAGCGTGAAGGCAACGACCACAACACCTCGTTCCCTCTCTTTCGGCACAAGCCACGACAAGAATATCGGGCCGAGGTAGCCGGCCAGGTAGGCGGAGTTGGGAAGGTTTGCAGTGGTCGCGTTGGCTCCAAGCCGATCGCAGAGACCGGCCTGGACGACCCCCACATAGGTTACGGGCGCCGCGAAGTAGATCAGGGTTGTCGAGACTAGAAAGATCAACCCATTGCGTTTCTCTGGGGTTAGCTCACGGTCCCCTGTTGAATGGAGAGTGTCAGCAATTCCAGTGGCCCCTGGGTCTATGTCAGCAGCTGTCATTAGAGAACAGAACTGAGTGAATGCCTAGCTTTCGGCGGGAGTTAACGTCGGAACGCACCCGGGCGTAACACCGTGCTAATAGACGAATTCAGGATGGTTTGTCTTGAGCCAGGTTCTAAGCCGGGAAACTGTTTCATCTTTCCAACCGATGTACGGCGGACGACAACGCTGATGCCCGAGGTAGCAACCTGCCGCAACAGCCAAACCTTTGTCCGCCACGGGATCAATCCCCCCTTCGTCACACTCGGCGAACTGCGACTCGAGTTTCTCGCCAAACAAGGCAACGCGCCGTTGCATGGCGATTGCGGCTTCCCATTGTCCGGACTCAGCTTTGCCATACATTTCGAGCATGAACTTCGGATTGGTAGCAATCAAAGAGCTGTAACTACCTCGAGCACCCAAGAGCATCGCCGACACCAACAAGTCTTCAGCGACGAAGTAAGACAACTGAGGTGTGAGGTTCAGATCGCTCTGAAGTTGACCAAAGTGACTGCCTGCAAAAGTGTACTTCACACCAATCAGGTTTGGCGCGACCTCCAGAATGCGAAGGTAGTCAGGACCGTGCAGAAACCGCTTGGCGCGAGGAATGTTGTAGTGAACCAGCGGGATGTCGGGGCAAGCTTGGTACAGGTCTTTGAAAAACTGCAGGACTTCTCTGTCGGTTAACTCCATCCAGTAAGGCAGCACGACCTGCGCAGCACCCACTTGCGGTTTGTCGGCGGCATACTCGAGGAGTCGGAGTGTCTTCGCTGTGGCATCACTGCAACAGCCGATCTGAAGAGGCATGCCGGCATTGCCGCAAAGTTCTACCTCGATGTCAACCATGCGACAGAATTCGTCGTACTCCAAAGCATAGAACTCACCAGTGCTTCCTGTCGTGTAGAGTCCGTGAACCTTTGCATCGATCATCCTCTGAATGTTTGCGGCATAGGTCTCTTCGTCCAACCGATACTTTTCATCCCAACTCAGGGTGATGCCGGCCCAAATGCCCCGGACTTGATCGGCGCTCAGTCGGCTCATACTCTCGTCTCTCCGTTACTACAGTCGCTACAACGTTGGTCCAAGTACAACTGGCCCTGACACCCTCAGAGTGCTTGCCAGTTGTCTGCCACCTGGCTATAGCCCATTGCTCCGAGGTCGTCCACTAGTTCGACCTTGTCACCACCGATATCCTTGAGAGTCGCTGGGCTTTTCACTTCATAGGACTCTATCCTGACTCGCCCTTTTTCCACGATCACTCCACACCCACCTTCCTTGAATCTTCCGTCCTCGCCGGAAGCTACGGGACAGGTATCTACGAACGCTCGGACGATACTGCCGACGACTGCCAGTTCCAGGCGCGGCCGTGTTCGCGTCAGATTCAGGCCATTCAGTTTGCCGGTTGCAGTAACGGCGAGCTTGCCGCTTTCCATTCGCCCTAGGACCCAGGAGGGAGTTTGAGCAGTCACGTAAAACACATAACCGGACGGATTCCCGCCCGACAGAGTCGCGCGGGCTAACACTCCTGCCGAGGCATCTGTGCCCAACCGGCACTGCACGCGAACATTGCGATGCATATGCTCATCCAACCTGACTCCTCTTTGAAGCGAGGAATCGAGATTCCTCACGATCGGCGTGCGATCCAAGCCGAGCCGAGTCAAACGCACTTCCTGATCTCGTTCCGGCGGCCATGGATCGTCGGCGCCCAGATGTCCGGCAACCAGCAGAGATCCATCATCGAGCTCAATGCCCTGCGGATAGTAGCCAAGAGGCTGCGAATCGAGTTTCTCCCAGTAGTCATCACCGTTGATGCTGCCCCACAACCCGTCGGAGCGAATGGCAAGCGCAATGTCGTCGTGGGTTCGGATCAGCTTGGGATGTCCCGTTGCGCCCAGAGAAATGTCAGCGCGGCATTCATGATGATTAAGTATCGTGAAGCCAGACTGAGTCGGTTCCAGAATCCACTGATACCAGGGAAGGCCTTCGCCTCCAAAAGCTGCCATGCGATGACGTCTCACAGCCACAAGCAGATTCTTATTTCGGAGCTGGATGACGCTGGGTTCGAAAGGCTCCCCCGAGTTCAGTCCTGCTTCCATGCTGATGTCAAGATCCGGACGATCCTTCCAAGACATGCCGTTGTCTCCCGAGATTGCACACCCGAACCGCCTTGGACTCACCGGGCTCTCCAACCAGACTTCAGGTCGACGGCGAATTCGCCTCTTGAAGAAAGGCGAGCGCATGTCGAACACCTCGTAGAAGTAGATCCAACGGCCGTCCTTGCGCCGACAGAGATCTCCTCCTTACATGCCTCTGTTGGGGTCATCGCTCACTGCTCTCCAGCCCGACCAGGTTCGTCCCAAGTCCCGGGAGTACCCGCAAAACGCCATGGGTCGCCGTCCTTTTTGTGTATGCTCGTTGACGAGTCCCAGCAAGACACTTCCTGACAGGAATTTGATGCGGTGCCAGGTGCCATTGAGCTGCCAGGCGTCAGGACGGCTCTGGATCGAGCTCTGCCATGTTTCGCCGCGATCCCTGGAGATAAGGAAGCGTTGAATACGGTTGAGTTGGCTGAAGTCATAACGCGGCGGATCGTTCTTGAACTTTCCAGTCAGGTCTGTGATCTCACAAAACGACAACAGCACTTCCTTGCTTTCCGGACTCTGATCGAGCGTGCACCAGTTGTTGAGTCCGGGAGACGATCGCGGACGAGCGATGGTGCGATGCCAATCGAAGCGCACAAGGGCAGAAGGAACCGTTTTCCAATCTCCAATTCCCGAGTCCAGAGCCTCAACACCCTCACTCTTAGCAGCAAGCAACCTCTCAGCTGCCAGCGCTGAGCTGAATGCTCCGGCCGCTCAGTCCCCTCCACTCGGCAAAGCTTCTACCCTTTCAAGGAGCCTCGACGTAAAAGTTGAACTGGTTCTGCCCCCAACTGTTTCCTTCGTCGACTCAATGGTCTCGTCGTCGCAATCTTTGGTTGAACTAATGCGGTAGGTGGCCAGGACGCGACCGTCAGAGAGGCCAGTCACACTAGGACAGGTAGCAACAGCCCGGTGGGCCCCAACGACGCGTTCGGTAATCCGCATGGGCAACGAACCTCTAGTCCATTCGATCAATGGTTTGAGTCTCGCGGACCAAACCACGCCTCTCTAGGTTCAAGAGCCTGACGGCATTCTCCCAAAGGATCGCGTGCTTGTCGTCACCGCCAATCTCTGCATGGTCGATTCTGGCCCGCTGCATCGGTGCAGAATAAAGCGGGGTGTCAGTCCCGAACAGAATCCGGTTTGAGCCAATTTCCTTTACCGCCCACTCGACCAGTCCCGACATCACACTGCTGGCGCTCGAGGTGTCAACGAAGAGGTTATTGTGATGGCTTGCGAGAATCGCCCGAACCTGGTGGCTGGGATCGTTGTCCCAACCACAACCGAGGTGGGCTAGTATCAGCCGCACTTCTTTAAACGCGTTGGCGAACGGAACGAAATCCGCCGGCAGACTGTTTTCTTCCCCACTGTGAGTCAGGACGACTGCCCGGTGCTTGGCGGCAAATTCGTAGACCGCCTGTCCGTGCTTACGGATCGGATAGCCGTGTTCCTCAGGATGAATCTTGATTCCGACACATTTCGGTCGTTTTAGAGCGTCTTCCGCCTGCTTGTAAGTGGCGGGTTGAAGAGGATTGACGACCACCCATTGAAGGAGTCCCTCAACCGTGTTTACGACTTCGACGGCCTCATCGTTTCCTGTGACAGCGTTTGCTTCGAACCGAGGAAGCAGTGCGCCCAGAGGCGAAAAGACCGACCATGCGATTCGAGCGCTGAGCGCCCGCTCCACAACCTTCTCTCCGCTGGCGGTCATGAAAAGGTTCAGGAGTGGCGCCTCCTTTCGATAGTAGCGGCCAACGTGTGCATGAACGTCGATAGCTTGCATATCAGAGATGTTTCTCATGGAAGTTCTTCACCCCCCGTTCGGTGAACGCGCGTGACGCTGTTTTGCAGTGCTGCTTGCGCCATATGGAGGCGGTGTCCGCTCGCACCGCCTAAAGCAGAAAGACTCGATGGAAGAAACGAAGATCCAAGATCAAAACTTGTAACATCGCAGTCGGTGCACGAGCAAGTAGTCGGGACAGCCCCGATTGGTATTTCCGCGGGCAGGTTTCTTAAAATCAAACATCCCGATTGATTTTTGAAGGCGTTTCGGAAAAGAGCTTACCGCTCAACTCATCGTCAAGATCGCCCTGGTCGAGTCTAGGTTGAGTCGAAGAACGGCAGACACGAGTCAACCCTGGCTCCTCTCGGCTTTGATGACCTGCAGGGCCTTGGCCTTCACTTCTCGAACCATATAGTGATAGTAGGCAGCGATCGCTCCCCGATCAGAATCGTCACGCACCTGGGCAGCCGCAGCCCGCAACGCTGCCTCACCGGCCGTAACGGCCGTTTCGTAAGCGGCGCTCGCCCTAGCGAGATGTGCTGACGCCTCTGGCCGCTTCCCTTCCTTTCGCGCCAGAGTGGCTGCTTCGAGCGCCATTCGACCCTCGTGAAGCCAGCGGATCTCATGCAGTAATTGAATGGCAAATGTCAGCCGACTAATCCAGTAGGCCAAGTTGGCATTCCTGACTCGGGGCCCTGAAACATCCTTCACCCGTTCAAGCATCGCACGTGCAGATTCGTAGGAAGCCAATACATGAAAAAGCCCTTCAGGCATTGGACGGTTGGCTTGTCGAGACCAAATCGATCCAGGGACGGGAAAGGCCAAAGAGAGAAAGTCCAGATCAAGAATGACAGTAACGTCCCCTAATAGACGCATGACTTGGGAGAGGATCTCGGTCGCCTCGAGACCATAGGTGAATCGAAAATGGTCGGCATAGACTTCTCTGGGAGAAACTTTGGCATCCCAGGAAGCCCGCGCCAGATAGGCTGTTGTGGGGTCGAGATCTCCTATCGGCCAATAGCGCGTGTAGAAGCCTTCCCACCCAGTACGACTCAAAGCCTGAAGGAGGATATGCACATTGTCAGTCGCTACCTGCGGTAGCCAACCGACGTTGTCGTCCTGCAGAGTGACGACGAGGGTGGCCCGAATCTTAGAGGTCTCAACCTTCTCGAGCAGCTCCAACCGGCGTACGGCACGTGAGGACGTATAGTCGACAGATGTCCGCACGCCGCAGCCGGGCGGCAAGACGCGGTGAATAAAAGGTAGTACCTGCTCAGAAGAGTTCCCCAACACAATAGTCAACTCAATCGATTTGGAGCGCAACCTCTCGAGCAACCGATTTCCAGAAAAAAACTCGTCGAAGAATTGCAGCATCGACACTACTGATTTCAACTCCCGTTCCCCTCGGGCGACACCGCCGGCGCTGAGAGAACGGCCTTGATTGCGTGCCAAGAGATCATCGATCTGATACTCGGGCTCGAGGCTGAACTTGCTCGCAAGAGACTTCCAGGCCTGCCGAAATGTCCGCTCTGCGTGCGGATGTTCGGGCATCGCAATCTGAAACTCATTTACTCGTCCCCACTGCTCCAAGTAGGCCTGAAAGGTCGTTTCAATAGAGCTAACGTGTTTTGGATTGTTCAGATCCGCCGTTTCCGCGCACATCGCGATAGACCCCTCGGAAAACGGCGGGGTGGGACTTGCCAACACGCTGCAAAACTCGCTGGGAAAGTTCATCGGCTGAAATCCGATGCAGGTGTGCATCTCGAGGCTCTGTGCATGATCCAGAATTCCGTTCAGCAGGCGCCGGCCAGCACGCAAAGCCTCGTCAAAGGTCACAACACCTCGGAATTCCGGGTTAGTGAGCACCGGCATGTCCGGCCAAAGCTGGTCTCGACCGATATTGTCTGCGTTGATCGGAATCGGTTCCGTGAACAGCAGCCCCCATGAAGTCTTTCGGATGCCTCCAATTCGATAGTCCACAAGAGGATGCTGCGGCCAGATATTCAGGTAAACACCGTTAAACTTGAGTTTGAACAGTTGGTTGATGAAAACCTTCTGCTGTTCCAGGCTCCACATCATTGGCCCGAATGGCAGAACGTTGAACTGTCGCCAGGAACGAATCTTTTGAACCGGTTCGAAAGTCAGGTCGAGTGCAGGAAGATGGAACGATCCTGCTTGCTCAGGAACGACATCCCCATGCAGTAGGAAGCGAATTCCGTAGCGTTCCAGAAGCTCGTAAACTGCCCACGCAACTGCTGCGCTGCTCCCGCCGGTCAGTACCATCGTGTGAGGATCGATTCGACGAATAAGGTGCCCTTGCCTGGATAACGTGGGTAGGTTGGAGGCAATTTGACGAACGTACGGAGCCGACATGAGTCCTACCACGAATCGGTGAGATGCTCGAGGTGCGGAGCCGGTTTCGATACGAGCGTCGAGGTCAAAGAGTTGTTTCAAATAGCGCTGGAGATCTTTGACAGCTTGCTGTTGCAGAGCATCGGAAGCCGGGGAAATACAGATTGCTACATAGCTGCGCCTGGGATCCCTTGGTCGGTTCGTTTTCCCTTCCATCACTGTCGCGAGTCGTAGGTCAACCGTGGCAGCCAAGGCAGCCAGATCTTTCAGGAAGGTTCTTCGATTTTCAGTCACCTTGAGGTCAACTCCGATTGGGGCTCAAAAGCTTCGCTCTCGATCACGGCCACTCTCCTCCCGCGGTAGGCCTGCATCAGTCAGTTTGACGGTTTCTAGACCGACAGATCTATCACCGCATTGGTGCCATCGGCAAGCGATCCAAATACGAAGTCTTCGGATTTGTTGTAGCGACTTTGAGAAATTCAAACATGCATCTGACTTGACTGGCAGGGGGAAGCCGTTCGTACAGTGTTGCAAACGCGCCCTGCACAAAACGCCCGCAAATACCTACGGTCGCTTTGATCGACCAATGCCCCATCTGGTCTTTCAGGTAGGCTCGTGATTACCCGTTTTGGAGCAGTAGTGACGCAAAGGTGTGTCGCAGTTCGTGCAGGCGGATCGTTCTCAGTTTCGCCTCTTCAAGGCATTTGTGCAGAGCTCAGTTTCGCAGGGTTGTTGGTATCCAGAATCTTGCCTCGCTGATGGCGAAAACCAATTCAGGACCATTTGGGAGTTGTGAATGCCGGGTTGATAGAATGAAACATTGTCGTGTTCCCAGCCGCGTAGGTTGTCCTCCCGGTCAATCCTTCCTCAAACAGGAGTGAAGCCGAGTTTGTGGGAAATCTCGTTCGCTACTTTCTTCAGATGCGAACCCAGTTGAGCCATCCGAGTGGCGCTCAACCGGCTTGAAGGTGCGGAGATGCTGATAGCGCCGGCCACTTCCCTGCGGTAGTCGAAGACGGGGACGGCCAAACAGCTACAACCTACATTTTCCTCCTCATTGTCGATGGCATAGCCGCGCACACGAACGCTTTCCAATTCCTCCAGAAACCCTTTCTTGGACGTGATAGTCGTTGCAGTAAAGCGCTTCAGGCTGCATTTGCGCATTAACTCATTTAGCGCCTCCTCGGGAAACCATGCCAGCATGGCCTTCCCCAACGCAGTGGCGTGAAAACTCCCGTGTGAACCTATCGGGGGCACAATACGCAACCGACTGGAGCTTTCCAAAACGTCCGTATAAACCACATGATCGCCTTCGAAAATACCCAGATTCACAGTTTCCCCAGAGCTCCGTTGCAGCTGTTCCAAGTAAGGGAGCGCCACTTTGCGCAGAGGGGTGTGACCCAAGACTACTAGGGCGATGTCCAGAAGCCTATAGGTTAAACGATAGCGCCCCTGCGGGCTCTTGGACAGATAACCGGCGTGGCGTAGGGTTTCCAGAACGCGGTAAGTTGATGCCTTGGCGATGCCGCAGCTCACAATCACCTCGTTCAGCGTCAGCTGCGGCCCATTGTTCTGAAAGGCCTCAAGCACTCTAATGACATTGGCCACCATTGGGACTACGTATGTGGCGGGTTTTAACGGACGGTCTCTTCTCATTGTGCCTCGTTTGTATTTAGTTGACTGAGAGGAGCGGAACAAAACCATGGCCTGCAGGCCCTATTCTAAGTCAGTTTCACTAATGAAACAAAGAACTCGTGTATGGATTGACAGTGAATAGCGCCGCGCCTATAGTAACACGCAATTTTGGACTCCAAATTGTCAGATGAGGGAGGAGAAAATGAGCCAGCTAGAACGCGGCAGCGTAGGTAACCTTCCCATGATGCCATGGGTGCTTTTGGGCATGATGTTGTTGGTGCCCATCTCGTTGGTAGCGCAGTCGGACACTGCAACTTTGGTGGGAACCGTTCGTGACAGCAGCGGCGCTGTCTTGCCGGCGGCCCTTGTTAAGATTCAAAACCTGGGCACCCAGCTGTCTCGTGAGACGACGACCGATGAAGCGGGGAATTTTAGAGTGCCGGCTCTGTTGGCAGGCGAGTACTCGGTTTCCGTTGAAAAACCGAGCTTCAAAAAATTTGTTCAAGAGAAGATGGCGCTGCGTGCTTTTCAGACGCTTCGCCTCGACGCCACGCTTGAAGTGGGCGAGGTCACCGACAGCATTTCAGTGACTGGTCAAGCCCCGATCGTGAACACCGAAATCGCAACCCACGCGGAGTCGCTTCCTGCTGAGAAGCTGAAGAACTATGTCATTCCCTTGCCAATGGTTCAGTCTCTCGCGTATTGGATCACGACCTACGGCGTTGACGCTGTCCAATACGGTAATGACATGGTGGTTGTCGGTGGACGGCAGGATGGGCTTCGAACAACAGTGGATGGCGCTACGGTGGATCACTTCAGAATGTCTCCGCCCGCGCTCAGCATCCAGGAAGTGCGCTTGGTCAGCAGCAATGCCAATGCCGAATTCCCAACGCCCGGTACCGCTGCCTCGGTGACCAAGAGCGGAACCAATCAGTTTCACGGCGCGGCGGAATATGTCTTGCAGAACGCGGCTCTGAATGCTCTAGGACCTTATGGCGGCAGGCGCCCCATCGGGACGCCGAACTACCAGATTTCCTTTTCCGGCGGCGGCCCCGTAATACTGCCCAAGGTCTATGATGGTCGGAACCGGACCTTCTTTTTTGGTGTTTATGATCGCTCGAAAAGCCGTTTCAGCGCCACTCCGTTGAGCATCAATGTCCCCACCGTGCTGATGCGTCAGGGTGACTTCTCTCAGTACCGCGACAGTGCAGGAAACCTGATTCCAATCATCGACCCCCGCACCGGTTCGCCGTTTCCTGGAAATGTCATTCCAGCCGACCGTTTGAGCTCGGTTGCGAGAAATATTGTGAGCCGATTTTACCCGCTGCCCAATGCGGGTGATCCCAACACTACGTTGCGGAACTACAACACGATCACCGAATCGACGGGTGGGCAGGACCAATTGTTCTTTCGCGTCGATCAAAAAATATCCGACCGGGACACAGCCACTGTGACGTTCATGCGACTGGCTCAGGACTCCGTGTTTGACGTGGCGGGTTCAGGAGCCCAGAAAGTTCCAGGGCTCTACAAAGCCTTTACGACGCCCCAGAGTTATGCCAGTTCCATTGCAGAGACACACATCTTTGCCCCAACCATGGTCAATGAGTTTCGATTTAGCTTCAATCGTCACCGCCAGCCGCAAGGGAGTGATGTCTTTGGACAAGATGTGTTGAAGGCGTTTGGAATTGAGGGGATCGATCCTGGATTGGACTTTCGCGGCATTCCGGCGATCAACATTTCGACCTTTGCCGGGTTCGGACAAGTCTATAGTGACAGCCGTTTTGTGGAAAATCGATTCAACTTCATTGACAACCTGAGCATCCAGAAGGGCCGACATGCGATCAAGATCGGCACCGAAATCATTCGCTTCCAGACCAATCGCATCGACAGTGGGCAGGCTTTCGGGACTTACAATTTCACAGGCCAGTTCACTCGGGGAACACTCCCTGTGGCGGGCCACCCCTTTGCCGACTTCATGCTGGGTTTCCCGGCAAACACCCAACGATTCGTACCTAGGGCCGCCATTGCCTATCGGAACTATTCCTGGGGAATGTACGTGCAGGACGATTTCAAAATTTCGCCACGTTTAACACTCAACCTGGGGCTTCGCTATGATCTGGAAGGAGTCCCGATCGATCAGAACGGACTCTACTTCAGTTTCGATCCCAGGACGGGCTCGATCGTGTTGCCCGATCAGCATGCCCGAAATCAGGTGAGCCCGTTGTTCAATCCTGCCATTCCCATCAAGTTGGCAAGCGAAGTAAGCTTTCCTGAGAAACTGTTGGTCCAGGATCGCAATAACTTTGCACCACGTTTCGGTTTTGCCTTCCGGCCGTTCAACAACAACAAAACGGTGGTTCGGGGTGGCTACAACATTTTTACGGTTGGTAAGTTGGGCGCGGGACTGCGCGGGATTTTCCTGCCTTTGCTACAGACCGGTGGGCCCTTTGCCCTTTCGGAGACTTTCATCAATCAGATTCCTGCTGCCGGAAACGATCCGCAGCTGGCCTTTCCCCGTCCTTTCCCCTCCGGGCTTGGAACGGCCGCTTCTTCCTACAGCATCAGTACCTCCAATCCTTTCATTCGCGACGGGTACCTCCAGCAGTGGAACCTCGGCATCGAGCATGAAATTTGGAGTACGGCTGTAGGCATTTCTTACACGGGCAATAAGACCACAAACGGTCAGTACTCGCGCAATATTAATCTACCTCCACCGAGTACGATCCCGTTCACTACAGCTCGATACCAGTACCAAAATTTCACCAGCGTCCGCTACTTCGACCAGGGCACTACGGATTCTGCGCACACAATGAAGGTTGACTTCACCCGACCGATGGTTCGAGGGTTATACCTGCACGGTGGTTACACCTGGCTCAGTCAAATCAACGATGCGGAAACGACAGCTTGGGTGGCGCTCGCTTCGCAGGCAAGTAATCCTTATGATCGAAGCCGCGACCGTGCCCGGATTGACTATTTCCCAAAGCATCGCTTCGTCATTGACTGGGTTTACGACATCCCGTTTGGGAAGGGCCGCCCGTTTCTTTCCAACGTTCCGGGTGTGGTAAATCAGATTCTTGGCGGCTGGACGGTCTCCGGCCTCTGGCGAATCTATTCTGGTGAACCCTTCAGCCCAACCTACAGCGGGACCGACCCGTCGGGTACCGGCATCTTCTCGGGGCGGCCAGACCGGATTGGCTCCGGCAAGCTGGCGAGCCCGAGCGAGAACCGCTGGTTTGATCCGTCCGCTTTTGTTGTGCCGGCGTCGAACATAGGACGCTTCGGAAATTCAGGGCGTAATATTCTGGAACTTCCATCCAGCCAAGCGACGTTGCTGGCGATCTACAAGAATTTCCCGATTCGTGAACGGGTGAATTTTCGCTTTGGCGCTTACTTCAACAATCCATTCAACCAACATAGTTTTGGTGCGGTTCAGTCGAATATTACTGCTCCCAACGTTGGGGCGCTTGTGGGGCCCACTTTTTTCGTGAGTAACTGGAATCGGCAGATCCAGTTTTCAGGGAAACTGGAGTTCTGACAGCTTGATGTGCAGGCTGGAGTCTGCATGTGTATCTCTGGCTTTAGCCGCGGCCCTTGGTGAAGCCTTCGGGAACCTGTTAGCCAAATGTCCTGCCAAATATCCTGAGTGAAGAGCGCTATCGACTGCGCGTTCACCAAGGCGAAAGGATCTTTCTTGACTCGACAGCATTTCGGCGGTGTTGTTGGAGCCGCCTTGATTGTTTTCCTGAGTTTCGTCGGACTTGCCGGCAAGGGTGCCGCGCCACGGCAACCTGGCCGAGTACCGCTCCTTTTCAACCAGGACGCGTCGGAGTTCTTTGTCGGGACCTTCGGCCCCATAGTTCCACAGACGTTGGATGCTTATGTCGATTCCCTCTCAGGCAAGGGAGTGACCGATCTCTTTGTCAACGTCAACTACCAGCGGACCAACTATCGGAGTCGCGTCTGGGAAGCAGACTGGGACGGTTATGACCCGAAGCTGGGGGACAACCAGCCGTTTTTCGCGGGCATCGCGCCCGAGCGACGTTTCGAACTCACCTGGATCCAGAATGCCTATTCCCTCTATCAGCAGGGCGTGGACTATGGAGAACGAATGCTGGCCCGTTGTCGCCGTAACGGGCTCAGGCCCTGGATCTCGATTCGCATGAACGACTCTCATTACGCCAGCCAGCCCAACCATCCCTTCCATAGCACATTCTGGAAGGAGCATTCCGACTGGCATATCTCGCCGCACATGTCGCTGGATTACGCCAGGCCGGAAGTCAGGGCGCACTATCTGGCGTTGATTGGCGAAGTGTTGGAGCGCTACGACATGGAAGGGTTGGAACTAGATTTCATGCGGCATGGCTACTACTTCCGGCAAGGACAGGAACATGAGGGAGCCCGCCTGATGGCCCACTTCGTGGGCGAAGTGCGCCAAAGAACGGAAAAGTCTGCCCGTCGGCGAGGTCATCCAGTCAAGTTAGCCGTTCGGGTTCCCACTCGGCCTTGGGTGGCACGGTCCAGAGGTCTGGATGCTGTGGATTGGGCACGTCAGGGTTGGATCGACTTAGTCGTCGCGTCGCCGTGGTGGCGCTCCACTCAGAGTGATGTGCCCGTTGAGGAGTGGAGAGGGCTCTTGCAGAGAACAAAGACTCGCGTTGCCGTGGCTCTGGAAGACGGCATTGATTCAGGCGCAGGGGGGCGTCGCACACTGACTGTGGAAGAGGCGCGAGGCATTGCGTTGGCGGCGTTACATCGTGGCGCGGATGCGATCTATCTCTTCAATTTCTTTACTGGACCGTATCAATGGGACCGGGCGACCTACAACGGATTTCTTACCGATGCCGGTTTCGCTGAGGCGCTGGAAGGTAGGGCCCGAAGGTACCCGCTGACGTTGATTGATCCCTGGGCCGAAGGTGAACCAGGCCAGGCTAGGTTTTTGCCCTTTTCGGGGGAGAGGGGTGTTTTCAGGATTCCCATCGGGCCCAGTCCGCGTTCTGGGCAGAGTGCCGAGGTGGTTTTGCAGATCGAAGGCTCGAAGGTTGCTCCCGCAGTTGCTTGTAACGGTGTCCGCT
>Ga0187893_10004592_pt1 | contig 26037 bp, 34 predicted proteins | sample MA1701074metaG_FD_139574 | JGI IMG/M metagenome (GOLD analysis project Ga0187893, IMG submission 139574) | White microbial mat communities from a basaltic lava cave in the Kipuka Kanohina Cave System on the Island of Hawaii, USA - MA170107-4 metaG ... | reverse complement strand
TCGATCGCGGCGGCGCTGATCCCGTTCCTCGAGCACGACGACGCGAACCGAGCCCTGATGGGCGCCAACATGCAGCGGCAGGCTGTCCCGTTGCTCCGCGCGGAGGCGCCGCTGGTCGGCACAGGCGTGGAGTTCCGCGCGGCCGTTGACGCCGGCGACGTGGTGCTGGCCGAGGAGGCCGGGGTCGTCGAGGAGGTCTCGGCCGACGACGTCGTGATCCGCGAGCGGACCGGCGCTCTGCGGACCTATCCGCTCCAGAAGTTCCGCAGATCTAACCAGGGAACCTCGCTCAACCAGAAGCCGCTGGTGGCCGAGGGCGACCGGATCGTCCGCAACCAGGTGATCGCCGACGGTCCGTCCACCGAAGCCGGCGAGCTCGCGCTCGGCCGCAACCTCATCGTCGCGTACATGCCCTGGGAGGGCCACAACTACGAGGACGCGATCATCATCTCGGAGCGCCTGGTCAAGGACGACGTGCTCACCTCGATCCACATCGAGGAGCACGAGGTTGACGCCCGCGACACCAAGCTCGGCGCCGAGGAGATCACGCGGGACATCCCCAACGTCTCAGAGGAGATCCTGAAGGACCTCGACGAGCGGGGGATCGTACGGATCGGCGCCGAGGTCCACCCCGGCGACTACCTCGTCGGGAAGGTCACGCCCAAGGGTGAGACCGAGCTCACGCCGGAGGAGCGCCTGCTCCGGGCGATCTTCGGAGAGAAGGCGCGGGAGGTTCGAGACACCTCGCTTAAGGTGCCGCACGGCGAGTCGGGCAAGGTGATCGGCGTCCGCGTGTTCACCCGCGAGGACGGCGACGAGCTCCAGCCGGGTGTCAACCAGCTCGTCCGGGTGTACGTCGCGCAGAAGCGGAAGATCTCCGACGGCGACAAGCTGGCCGGTCGCCACGGGAACAAGGGCGTGATCTCCACGATCCTGCCCGAGGAGGACATGCCGTTCCTCGCGGACGGCAGCCCCGTCGACATCATCTTGAACCCGCTCGGCGTCCCCTCCCGGATGAACCTCGGACAGGTGCTCGAGGCGCACCTCGGGTGGGCCGGGCTGGTCGGGTTCCGCAAGGACGGCGTGGACCACGAGGGCCCGGTGTACGTTTCGACGCCGGTGTTCGACGGCGCTCGCGAGCACGAGATCCTCGAGGCGATCCGAAGCGCTCACCCCAACAAGGACGGGGTGCGCCTGGTGGATGACGTCGGCAAGGCGGTGCTGTTCGACGGACGGAGCGGCGAGCCCTACGAGGAGCCCGTCACCGTCGGCATCGCGTACATCCTGAAGCTGCTCCACCTGGTGGACGACAAGATCCACGCCCGGTCCACCGGCCCCTACTCGATGATCACGCAGCAGCCGCTCGGCGGGAAGGCGCAGTTCGGCGGCCAGCGGTTCGGCGAGATGGAGGTCTGGGCGCTCGAGGCCTACGGGGCCTCGTACGCCCTCCAGGAGCTGCTCACGATCAAGTCCGACGACGTGCTCGGCCGCGTGAAGGTCTACGAGGCCATCGTCAAGGGCGAGAACATCCCCGAGCCCGGGATCCCCGAGTCGTTCAAGGTCCTGATCAAGGAGATGCAGTCGCTCTGCTTGAACGTCGAGGTCCGCTCGGCCGAGGGCGAGGAGATCGAGCTGCGCGAGACCGACGAGGACGTGTTCCGCGCGGCGGAGGAGCTGGGGATCGACCTGTCCCGGCGCGAGCCGGCCGGGGCGGACTACGACTGATGTGCGGGAACAGGCAAGCGTTGTACCTGATGGAAGGCGAGGTCTGCGAGGAGGCCGCCCCACGTGCTTGACGTGAACTATTTCGACGAGATCCGGATCGGCCTGGCGACGGCGGATCAGATCCGCGCATGGTCCAACGGCGAGGTCAAGAAGCCCGAGACCATCAACTACCGAACCCTCAAGCCGGAGAAGGACGGCCTGTTCTGCGAGCGGATCTTCGGACCGACTCGGGACTGGGAGTGCCACTGCGGCAAGTACAAGCGCGTCCGCTTCAAGGGCATCATCTGCGAGCGCTGCGGCGTCGAGATCACGCGCAGCAAGGTCCGGCGGGACCGGATGGGCCACATCGAGCTCGCCGCCCCGGTCACCCACATCTGGTACTTCAAGGGCGTCCCGAGCCGCCTCGGCTACCTGCTCGACATCGCCCCGAAGGACCTCGAGCGGATCATCTACTTCGCGGCCTATGTAGTCACCCGACTCGATGCCGACCGGCGCCACAAGGAACTCCCCGAGATCGAGTCCCAGATCGAAGAGGAGAAGAAGGCGTTCGAGGCCGAGCGCGACGACGAGATCAAGTCTCGGCTGTCCGAGCTCGAGGACCGTCTGCGCGAGCTCGAGGGCGAGGGCGCCAAGGGCGCCCAGCTCTCGGCCGCCCGGCGGGAGGCGCAGCGGGACGTCGACCGGATCACCGAGGCGACCAAGCGCGACACCGATCACCTGGACGAGGTGCTCACCGCGTTCAAGGGCCTGTCGGTCAAGCAGCTCGTCGCGGACGACGCCGTCTACCGCTCGCTCCGCGAAAGGTTCGGCGACTACTTCGACGGTGGGATGGGTGCCGAGGCGATCAAGCGGCTGCTTCTGGAGCTGAAGCTCGAGGACGAGGCCGCATCCCTTCGCGAGCAGATCGCCACCGGGAAGGGCACGCGCCGCCTGAAGGCGATCAAGCGCCTGAAGGTCGCGTCGAACTTCACCGAGGGACGCAACTCACCCATGGGCATGGTCCTGGACGCGGTCCCGGTGATCCCGCCGGACCTGCGGCCGATGGTCCAGCTCGACGGCGGCCGGTTCGCGACCTCGGACCTCAACGACCTGTACCGCCGCGTCATCAACCGGAACAACCGGTTGAAGCGGCTGCTCGACCTGCAGGCGCCCGAGATCATCGTCAACAACGAGAAGCGGATGCTCCAGGAGGCGGTCGACGCGCTGTTCGACAACGGACGGCGAGGCCGGCCGGTCACCGGACCGGGCAACCGCCCGTTGAAGTCGCTCTCGGACATGCTGAAAGGCAAGCAGGGGCGCTTCCGCCAGAACCTGCTCGGCAAGCGGGTGGACTACTCAGGTCGATCGGTGATCGTCGTCGGCCCCGAGCTTCGCCTGCACCAGTGCGGATTGCCTAAGCAGATGGCGCTCGAGCTGTTCAAGCCGTTCGTGATGAAGCGGCTCGTGGACCAGGCGCTCGCGCAGAACATCAAGAGCGCGAAGCGCATGGTCGAGCGCGCGCGTCCGCAGGTCTGGGACGTCCTCGAAGAGGTCATCAAGGAGCACCCGGTCCTGCTGAACCGCGCTCCGACGCTCCACCGGCTGGGCATCCAGGCGTTCGAGCCGGTGCTCGTCGAGGGCAAGGCGATCCAGATCCACCCGCTCGTGTGCACGGCGTTCAACGCGGACTTCGACGGCGACCAGATGGCCGTCCACGTGCCGCTGTCCGCGGAGGCCCAGGCCGAGGCCCGGGTCCTGATGCTGTCGACGAACAACATCCTTTCGCCCGCGCACGGCCGACCCATCGCCGTGCCGACGCAGGACATGGTGCTGGGGATCTACTACCTGACCCTCGAGCCCGACCGTCCCGCCAGGGATGAGGAGATCCCCCGCTTCAGCTCCGTCGACGAGGCGCTGATGGCCCTCGACCACCGGCTGGTGCGGTTGCATACGGTGGTCAAGGTGCGACTCCCGGGCAAGTCGTTGCCGACCGAGATGTTGCCGGAGACGTTGGAGCTCGACGCCGACGGGAGCGGGACCCGAGTCCCGGTGGTCGAGACGACGGTCGGACGCCTGATCTTCAACCAGTGCTTCCCCGACACCGAGGAGTTCGTCAACCGGCCGCTCCTGAAGACCGATGTCGGCCGCCTCGTCGACGCGTGCGTCCACCGCTACGACCGCGCCGAGACCGAACAGATCCTCGACAACCTCAAGAACGTGGGGTTCCACTACGCGACCCGGGCCGGCGTGACCCTCGGGGTCGAGGACGTCACGACCCCGCCCGACAAGGCCTCGATCCTGGACCGTCACGAGAAGGACGCGTCGAAGATCGAGACCCAGTACCGCAAGGGCATCATCACCGACGACGAGCGCCGCCAGGAGCTCATCACGATCTGGACCCATGCGACCGACGAGGTCAAGGACGCCATGGAGGCGCAGTTCGGCAAGACGAACCCGATCTACATGATGGCCAACTCGGGTGCCCGCGGGAACATCATGCAGATCCGTCAGATCGCCGGGATGCGCGGCCTGGTGGCCAACCCGAAGGGCGAGATCATCCCGCGACCGATCAAGTCGAACTTCCGAGAGGGTCTGTCGGTCCTCGAGTACTTCATCTCGACGCACGGCGCGCGCAAGGGTCTGGCCGACACCGCGCTCCGGACCGCCGACTCCGGGTACCTGACCCGGCGTCTGGTCGACGTCGCGCAGGAGCTGATCGTGCGGGAGGAGGACTGTGGCACCGACCGCTCGGTCCCGGCGCACGTGACCTACGAGACACCGCAGGGCGGCCGGGTGGAGAGCCAGCACCTGGACACGTCGCTGTACGGCCGCGTGCTCGCCGAGGACGTGAAGGTCGAGCGGAAGAAGGTCGCGAGCCGCGGGGAGGCGATCGACGACACGATCGCCGGCAAGCTCGTCGAGGCCGGGGTGGACACCGTTCGGGTGCGGTCGGCGACCACCTGTGAGGCCGAGTACGGCGTCTGCCGGCTCTGCTACGGCTGGTCGCTCGCCACCGGGCGACTCGTCGACATCGGTGAGTCGGTCGGGATCGTTGCGGCGCAGTCGATCGGCGAGCCGGGAACGCAGCTCACGATGCGGACCTTCCACACCGGAGGCGTCGCCGGCGAGGACATCACGCACGGCCTGCCGCGTGTGGTCGAGCTGTTCGAGGCACGCCGACCCAAGGGCGAGGCCCTGATCACCGAGCTCCCCGGCACCGTCTCCATCGAGGACGACGAGGAGAAGAAGGAGCGCCGGATCACGGTCACGTCCGAGGACGGGGACCAGGTGCAGTACAAGGTCTCGTTCCGCGCCCGGCTGCTCGTGGGCGACGGCGACGGCGTCGTCGTCGGTCAGCAGCTCACCGAGGGGTCCGTGAACCCGCACGAGAAGCTGCGCATCGAGGGCGTCCAAGCGCTGCAGGCGCACCTGGTCGAGGAGGTCCAGCAGGTCTACCGGTCGCAGGGCGTCACGATCCACGACAAGCACATCGAGCTGATCATCCGGCAGATGCTCCGCAAGGTGCAGATCATCGAGCCGGGGGACAGCGATTTCCTGCCCGGCGACCTCGTGGACCGCCGGCGGTTCGAGGCCGCCAATCGGGAGACCGTCGACAACGGCGGCCAGCCGGCCAGCGCTCGGCCGCAGTTGCTTGGGATCACCAAGGCGTCACTGGCCACCGACTCGTGGCTGTCGGCGGCCTCGTTCCAGGAGACGACCCGTGTGCTGACCGAGGCGGCGATCGCCGGCCGGTCCGACGGTCTCCTCGGGCTCAAGGAGAACGTGATCATCGGCAAGCTGATCCCGGCCGGCACGGGGATGTCCCGGTACCGCAACGTCCAGGTTCGGATCAAGCCGGACGCGATCCCCGAGTACTGGCTGGCGCGCCAGCGCGAGATCGCCGAGGCCGAGGCTGCGGGCGAGCCGGTCCTCGCGGGCATCACCCGCGAGGAGGCCGAGCGCGAGCTGTTCGGCACCCTCGCGCCCAAGGAGTAGCCTCCGCACGTCCCGAGGGCCGACTTCCTCAAGAGGGAGCCGGCCCGAGCACGCGAAGCGGCCTTCGTTGACAGGCACGCATCGTGCCTAGTAGCCTCATCATCCGCGTCGGGCTCGGCGGGCGAGCCTGGCATGAGAGCGCTTCCAGGGGGTTTCCTAGGGGACAACCTGCGCCCAGAGTGAGTTCCGCCCTGGAAGCCGGGCCCGCGGTCCGGCTTCAACGCTGTTCGGACCCCGGTTCGGTGACAAGTCGAGAGTGCAGACGGAAGGACGCATGCCCACGATCCAGCAACTCGTGCGCAAGGGCCGGACACGGCCCAAAGACAAGACCAAGGCGCCGGCCCTCAAGGGCTCCCCGCAGCGGCGGGGCGTCTGCACGCGGGTCCAAACCATCACCCCGAAGAAGCCGAACTCCGCGCTGCGCAAGGTAGCCCGCGTTCGGCTCACGACCGGGATCGAGGTCACCGCCTACATCCCCGGTGTGGGACACAACCTGCAGGAGCACTCGATCGTCCTGGTCCGCGCCGGTCGCGTTCGCGACCTTCCGGGCGTGCGGTACAAGATCATCCGAGGCACGCTCGACACCGCGGGCGTCAAGGATCGGAAGAAAGCCCGCTCCCGCTACGGCGCGAAGAAGGGCGGCGAATAGGCATGCCGCGCAAGGGCCCCGCCGTACGCCGCGAGACCGAACCCGATCCCGTCTACCAGAACGTCCTGGTCACCCAGCTGATCAACAAGGTCCTGTTGGACGGGAAGAAGACGCTGGCCGAGAACACGGTCTACAAGGCGCTCGAGATCGTCAGCGAGCGCACGTCCAACGACCCGGTCATCGCGCTGAAGAAGGCCGTCGAGAACGTGAAGCCGTTGCTCGAGGTGCGCTCCAGACGCGTCGGGGGCGCCAATTACCAGGTGCCGGTGGAGGTGCGGCCGGCCCGGGGCAACACGCTCGCGCTGCGCTGGCTCGTCAACAACGCGCGCGCCCGCAAGGAGCACTCGATGGCCGAGCGCCTCGTCGGCGAGATCATGGACGCCTCCACCGGCCAAGGCGTGTCGGTCAAGCGGCGCGAGGACATGCACAAGATGGCCGAGGCGAACAAGGCGTTCGCGCATTACCGATGGTGATCGAGACGCACATCGTGGCCGGGCTCATCGCGAGCCCGGCGTTCCTACAGGGGGGTCGCTGATGGCGGTCCCCGCGGAGAGGCTGGACGTGGCGGAGACGGTCGAGAAGGTCGAGGGACGCGGAGCTAGGCCCACCAAGGACCTGGTGATCCGCGAGTACCCGCTGGCCAGGACCCGGAACATCGGGATCATGGCCCACATCGACGCGGGCAAGACCACGACGACCGAGCGGATCCTCTACTACACGGGCAAGGCCTACAAGCTCGGCGAGGTCCACGAAGGCACCGCGCAGATGGACTGGATGGTTCAGGAGCGCGAGCGCGGGATCACGATCACCTCGGCGGCGACCACCTGCCAGTGGAAGGGCCACTGGATCAACATCATCGACACGCCGGGACACGTCGACTTCACCGTCGAGGTCGAGCGGTCCCTGCGGGTGCTCGACGGCGCGATCGCGGTGTTCGACGCGGTCGCGGGCGTCGAGCCCCAGACCGAGACCGTCTGGCGCCAGGCGGACCGCTACCGCGTCCCGCGGATCTGCTTCGTCAACAAGATGGACCGCACCGGCGCGGACTTCGGTCGCACCGTCGAGATGATGGTCGACCGGCTCCATGCGAGTCCCCTCGTCCTGCAGCTCCCGTGGGGCGCGGAGTCCGCGTTCCAGGGCGTGATCGACCTCGTCGAGATGAAGGCGCTGCACTGGGTCTCGGAGATGGGCGAGGAGTGGGAGACCATGGAGATCCCGGCCGAGATGCTCGACTCGGCGAAGCAAGGTCGCCACGGCCTGTTCGAGAAGCTCGCCGACCATGACGAGTCGCTGATGGACAAGTTCGTGCACGAGGACGAGCCCACGGTCGAGGAGCTGCGCCGGGCGATCCGGCGCGCGACCCTTGCCGGAGAGGGAGTGCCCGTGCTGTGCGGGTCGGCGTTCAAGAACAAGGCGATCCAGCCGCTGCTGGACGCGATCGTGGCCTACCTGCCGGCGCCGACCGACGTCCCACCCGTCGAGGGGCACACGCCCGCCGGCGCACCGGCCGATCGCAAGCCCGAGGACACCGAGTCGTTCTCGGGCCTGGTGTTCAAGATCATGTCGGATCCGTACGTGGGCCGACTCACGTATGCGCGCGTGTACTCGGGCGTCCTGCGCTCGGGCTCGCACGTGGCGAACACCACGAAGGACCGTAAGGAGCGGGTGGGTCGCATCCTGCAGATGCACGCGAACCACCGCGAGGACATGGAGGCGGCCTTCACCGGCGACATCGTCGCGCTCGTCGGACTCAAACACTCCACGACCGGTGACACGGTCGCGGCGCCCTCGGACCCGATCGTCTTGGAATCGATCAGCTTCCCGACCCCGGTGATCTCGGTGGCGGTGGAGCCCAAGACCAAGGCCGACCAGGACAAGCTCGGGACGGGCCTCGGCAAGCTCGCCGACGAGGACCCGACCTTCGTCGTGAAGTACGACGACGAGACCGGGCAGACGGTCATCTCGGGGATGGGCGAGTTGCATCTCGACATCATCGTGGACCGACTCCGGCGCGAGTTCAGCGTCGACGCCAACGTCGGCAAGCCGCAGGTCGCGTACCGCGAGACCATCCGCAAGCCGGTCACCAAGGTCGAGGGTCGGTTCGTGCGCCAGACCGGCGGCCACGGGCAGTTCGGCCACGTGGTCCTGAACGTCGAGCCGACCGGCCGCGGCGGCGGCTACGAGTTCGTGAGCAAGATCGTGGGGGGCAAGATCCCGCGGGAGTACATCCCGTCCGTCGACGACGGCATCGAGGAGGCGATGGAGACCGGCGTGCTCGCCGGGTACCCGCTCGTCGACCTGCGGGCCACGCTCGTCGACGGCTCGTACCACGAGGTCGACTCGTCCGAGATGGCGTTCAAGATCGCGGGCTCGATGGCGCTGAAGGAGGCCGCCCGCCGCGCCGATCCGGTGCTGCTGGAGCCGGTCATGGAGTTCGAGGTCATCACGCCCGAGGAGTTCATGGGCGACGTGATGGGCGACGCGACGGCCCGTCGCGGGCGGATCGAGCGGATCGATGACCGGAGCGGGCAGAAGGCGATCCGGATGCTCGTCCCGCTCGCGGAGCTATTCGGCTACGCGACGGACCTGCGCTCGCGGACCCAGGGTCGCGCGTCACACACCCCCATGCAGCTCGAGGCGTATCACGAAGTCCCGGCGCAGATCTCCAAGGAGATCGTCGCGCGCGTGCGAGGCGAGTAGGCGGAGGACCGGAGATGGCGAAGAAGAAGTTCGAGCGCACCAAGCCCCACGTCAACATCGGCACGATGGGGCACATCGACCACGGCAAGACCACGCTCACCGCGGCGATCACCAAGCGCCAGGCGGAGAGGGGTCTGGCCGAGTTCACCCCGTTCGACCAGATCGACAAGGCGCCCGAAGAGCGGGAGCGCGGGATCACGATCGCGATCGCCCATGTGGAGTACCAGACGGAGACTCGGCACTACGCGCACGTCGACATGCCGGGTCATGCCGACTACATCAAGAACATGATCACCGGCGCGGCGCAGGTAGATGGCGCGATCCTGGTCGTCTCGGCCGCCGACGGTCCGATGCCTCAGACGCGCGAGCATGTGCTGCTCGCCCGTCAGGTCGGCGTCCCGTACATCGTCGTGGCGCTCAACAAGGTCGACATGGTCGACGACCCCGAGCTCCTGGACCTTGTGGAGCTCGAGGTGCGCGAGCTGCTCACGTACTACGAGTACCCGGGCGACGACATCCCGGTCGTGCAGATCTCGGCGCTGAAGGCGCTCGAGGGGGACGAGGAAGCGATGACCAAGGTCGACGAGCTCCTGCAGGCCGTCGACACCTACATCCCCGAACCGACGCGCGACGTGGACAAGCCCTTCCTCATGGCGATCGAGGACGTGTTCTCGATCACGGGACGGGGCACGGTCGTGACGGGCAGGGTCGAGCAGGGCGTCCTGAAGAAGATGGAGGAGGTCGAGATCGTCGGGATCCGTGACACGCGCAAGACCGTGGCGACCGACCTCGAGATGTTCCGCAAGCTGCTCGACGAGGTCCAGGCCGGCGACAACGTCGGTGTCCTGCTCCGCGGCATCGACAAGGACGAGGTGGCTCGGGGCCAGGTGCTCGCCAAGCCCGGCTCGGTCACGCCGCACACGGACTTCACGTCGCAGGTCTACGTGCTGTCCAAGGACGAGGGCGGCCGCCACACGCCGTTCTTCAACGGGTACCGCCCGCAGTTCTACTTCCGGACCACCGACGTCACCGGCCAGGCGCACCTGCCCGAGGGCGTGGAGATGGTGATGCCCGGCGACAACATCGAGATGACGGTGAACCTCGGCGCTCCGATCGCGATGGAAGAGGGGCTGCGGTTCGCGATCCGAGAGGGCGGCCGGACGGTGGGTGCCGGACGCGTCACCAAGATCGTCAAGTAGAGGGACGAGGGAGAAGGGCGACATCCAGTGGCCGGACCGAGGATCCGCATCAAGCTCCGGGCGTATGACCACCGGATGCTCGACGTCGCGGCTCGCGAGATCGTCGAGCACGTGACGCGCACCGGGGCCAAGGTCGTCGGGCCGGTCCCGCTGCCCACCGAGCGGTCGATCTACACGGTGATCCGGTCACCGCACAAGTACAAGGACAGCCGCGAGCACTTCCAGATGCTCACCCACAAGCGGCTCATCGACATCGTCGACGCCACGTCGAAGACGGTGCAGGAGCTCCAACGCCTGAACCTTTCGGCAGGCGTCGACATCGAGATCAAGCTCTGAGGGGTCGGGACGAAGCCATGACAGCGGTCAAAGGGATCTTGGGGACGAAGCTGGGCATGACCCAGATCTTCGACGACACCCGGGCGATCCCGGTCACGGTGATCAAGGCCGGCCCCTGCTTCGTGGCGCAGATCAAGACCGAGGAGCGCGACGGGTACGCGGCGGTCCAGCTGGCGTTCGGCGCGGTACGGCCGAACGGCCTCTCCAAACCCCTCCAGGGGCATTTCGAGACCCACGGTGGGCAGCCGGCGAGACATCTCGTCGAGATCCGGACCGACGATGCGGGCGCGTACGAGCCGGGCCAGGAGCTTCGGGCCGACCTGTTCGCGCCGGGGGAGCGCACCGACGTCGTCGGCGTATCGAAGGGCAAGGGGTTCGCCGGCGTGATGAAGCGACACGGGTTCGCGGGTCTGTCCTCGAGCCACGGGACCGAGCGCAAGCACCGCTCGCCGGGTGCGATCGGGGCGTGCGCGACGCCATCGAGGGTGTTCAAGGGCATGCCGATGGCCGGCCAGATGGGCAACGAGCGGGTGACCGTGCTCAACCTCGAGGTCGTCCAGGCAGACGCCGAACGCAACCTGCTGCTGCTCCGAGGGGCGGTTCCCGGACCCGTGGGCGGGCTCGTCATGGTGCGCTCGGCGACCAAGACGCCCGCCTCCTCGCCCTCGAAGGGGAGGTCGTGATGGCGAGCGTCCCGGTACTCGACCAGTCGGGCAAGAAGGTCGGAACTCGCACGCTCTCGGCCGAGGTGTTCGAGGCGCCCGTGACCGTTCCGCTGATGCACCAGGTCGTGGTCGCCGGCCTGGCGAAGATCCGCCGCGGGACGCATTCCACGAAGACCCGCGGGGACGTCTCGGGCGGCGGCCGCAAGCCGTGGCGGCAGAAGGGCACCGGCCGAGCCCGGCAGGGGTCCAACCGCGCCCCCCAGTGGGCGGGCGGCGGCGTGGCGCACGGTCCGCACCCCCGCGATCACGAGCAACGCGTGAACAAGAAGATGCGCCGCGGCGCGCTGCGGTCGGCGCTTTCGGACGCGCTCTCGAGCGGCAAGCTCGCCGTGGTGCAGGACCTCGGGTTCGAGGAGCCGAAGACCAAGCGTGCGTCCGAGGTGCTCGGTGCACTGAAGGTCGACGGCAAGGTCCTGCTCGTGCTGCCGGCACCGAGCGACTCCGGGGCGGTGGAGAAGTCCTTCCGGAACCTACGCGGGGTCCGGGTCGCGTACGCGCGGAGCCTTGGCGTGTACGAGGTGATCGCGGCCGACCGCCTGGTGTTCACGCAGGCGGCTCTCGATGTCGTGGAAGGAGCCCCGGCAGCCGAGGCGACCGGCGATGAGGTCGGTGAGGCCGAGTGAGAACGGCACGCGACGTGATCATCCGCCCGGTGGTGAGCGAGAAGTCATACGCCGGGATCGAGGAGAGCACATACACGTTCCTGGTGGACCCCCGCGCGAACAAGACCGAGATCAAGGAGGCCGTGCAGGCGATCTGGAACGTCCGGGTCGTCTCGGTGCGCACGCTGAACCGCAAGGGCAAGGTGAAGCGCCGCCGCTTCACCCTCGGAACGCGGCCGGACCAGAAGCGGGCGATCGTGACGCTCGCCGAGGGCGACCGCATCGAGATCTTCGAGACGGGGAAGTAGCCGATGGCTGTTCGCAAGTACAAGCCGACGACGCCGGGCCGCCGTGGCGCGAGCGTGTCCTCGTTCGAGGAGATCACGCGCGCCAAGCCCGAGCGCTCGCTGGTGGCGAAGGGTCGCAACCGCGCCGGGCGCAACTCGCAGGGCAGGGTGACCACGCGCCACCAGGGCGGCGGGAACAAGCGACGGTATCGGGTGATCGACTTCCGTCGGAACAAGGACGGTATACCCGCCAAGGTGGCCGCGATCGAATACGACCCCAACCGGACGGCGCGGATCGCCCTGCTGCACTACGCGGACGGCGAGAAGCGGTACATCCTGGCGCCGAACGGGCTCGCGGTGGGAGACCGCCTCATGTCCGGCGAGGGCGCCGACATCCGACCCGGCAACGCGCTCGCGCTTCGCAATATCCCGGTCGGGACGACGGTGCACGCCGTCGAGCTGAAGCCCGGGGCGGGGGCGCGGATGGCGCGTTCGGCGGGCACGCGGATCCAGGTGATGGCCAAGGAGGGCCGCATGGCGACCCTCCGACTCCCCTCGGGGGAGATGCGCCTGGTCCAAGCGTCTTGCAAGGCAACGGTTGGGGAGGTCGGCAACGCGGAGCACGAGCTCGTGCAGCTCGGCAAGGCGGGGCGGAGCCGGTGGATGCGCAAACGACCGTCCGTCCGCGGCGTGGTCATGAACCCCGTCGACCACCCCTTGGGCGGCGGCGAGGGCAAGAGCTCGGGCGGCCGGCATCCGACCAGCCCGTGGGGGAAGAAGGAAGGCCGGACGCGGAAGAAGAACAAGGCCTCGAACAAGTACATCGTCCGGCGCCGCGGGAAGGGGCGTGGCTGATGCCTCGCAGCGTGAAGAAGGGCCCGTTCGTGGACGAGCACCTCATGGTCAAGATCGTCGAGATGAACCGGAAGGGCGACAAGAAGGTCCTGCGGACCTGGTCGCGTCGCTCGACGATCGTGCCGGACATGGTCGGGCACACGATCGCGGTCCACGACGGGCGCAAGCACGTCCCGGTGTACATCTCGGAGTCGATGGTCGGCCACAAGCTCGGCGAGTTCGCCCCCACACGGACCTTCCGCTCCCACGCCCGGGGCGAGCGGATCACGACGGCGAGGTAAGGCATGGAAGCTCGAGCGACGGTCAAGTACGTGCGGATCTCGCCGCAGAAGGCGCGGCGGGCGATCGATCTCGTGCGCGGCCGCCAGGTCGACGAGGCCCGACGGATCCTGCGTTTCTCCTCGCTCGGCGCCGCTCGCACGATCGAGAAAGCGTTGAACTCGGCCATCGCCAACGCCGAGCAGCAGCCCGGGGTGGCGGCGCAGAACCTGTTGGTGGAGCGGGCCTGGGTCGATGAGGGTCCGACCATGAAGCGCTGGCGCCCTCGCGCGTATGGCCGGGCGACGAAGGTCTTCAAGCGCACGTCACACATCACGCTGGTCGTCCGGTCTCTGGGAGAGGATGCGTAGTGGGTCACAAGGTTAACCCGTACGGGTTCCGTCTCGGGGTCATCTATCCCTGGAAGTCCAACTGGTTCGCCAGGCGCGACTACTCCGACCAGCTCCACGAGGACGTCTGGATCCGCAAGCACATCCGTTCGCGCCTGTCGCGAGCCGGGATCTCGAGCATCGACATCGAGCGCAAGGGCGACCAGATCTGGGTGTACATCCGGACGGCTCGCCCCGGCATCGTGATCGGACGCAAGGGCGCCGAGGTGGACCGGATCCGCAAGGACATCGAGCGGGTCACGAAGAAGCGGGTCGACGTGAAGGTCGAGGACATGAACTCGGCCGCGAGCGAGGCGCGACCGGAGACCGACGCGACGCTGCTCGCCCAGGGCGTTGCCGAGCAGCTCGCCGGCCGTGTCTCGTTCCGCCGTGCGATGCGCAGGGCCGTGCAGACCGCGATGCGCTCGGGCGCACTCGGCGTGCGGGTCCAGTGCGGCGGCCGGCTCGGTGGCGCCGAGATGTCGCGCCGCGAGTGGTACCGAGAGGGACGGGTGCCGTTGCACACCCTCCGGGCGAAGATCGACTTCGGGACGGCCGAGGGCAAGACGACCTTCGGCATCATCGGCGTGAAGGTCTGGGTGTACCACGGCGATGAGATCCCGCAGGCAGAGCAGGAGACCGAACGCCTTCGGGCTCGCGCCCTGGCTCAGGTCAGCAGTGGTGGCGGCGCGTCGACCGGCGCCCTGATCACCGACGAGCGAGAAGCAGCCGAGGTCGCCGAACCCGAACCCGACGTGCCGGCCGCCGAGGCGGATGCGGCAGACGTCGAGGCCGAGGAGGAGACTCCGAGTGCTGCGGTGGAGGCCGAGGGGGAGACTCCGAGTGGGGCCTCGTCGCCGGCCGAAGCCGAGACGAGCACGGAGGCCGTCGGCGACGGAGCCCCCGAGGAGTCTGCCCCCGAGGCCCCCAGGGCCGACGAGGAGGGCAGCTGATGCTCGCCCCCAAGAAGGTCAAGCACCGCAAGGTGCACCGTGGGCGCCGGCGCGGCCGCGCGAAGGGGCTGACCGAGGTGCACTTCGGCGACTACGGGTTGGTCGCGCTGGACCCGGCGTGGATCACCAACCGGCAGATCGAGGCCGCCCGTGTCGCGATCACCCGGCACATCCGTCGCGGCGGGAAGGTCTGGATCAACATCTTCCCCGACAAGCCCGTCACGAAGAAGCCCGCGGAGACGCGGATGGGCTCGGGCAAGGGCAACCCCGAGGGCTGGGTCGCCGTCGTGAAGCCCGGGCGCGTGATGTTCGAGCTCTCGGGCGTCTCCGAGTCGCTGGCGCGCGAAGCGATGTCGCGCGCCGCGCACAAGCTGCCGATCAAGACCAAGTTCATCACCCGGGCCGGAGGGATGGAGTAGTGGCGAACATCCGCGAGCTCCGAGATCTCGGCGAGCCCGAGCTCTTCGAACGGCTCGATCAGGACAAGGAGGAGTTGTTCAACCTCCGCTTCCAGCTGGCCACCGGGCAGCTCGACAACCCGATGCGGATCAAGCAGGTCCGGCACGAGATCGCGCAGATCCTGACGATCGTTCGCGAGCGCGAGCTAGAGGTGGAGCCCGTTGGCGGAGCCGGTGCCGCGGGCGGGAACGAACGGGAGGACGTGTGAGCGAGCAAGTGGAACCGGCGGCGGCCGAGGAGGCACAGACGATGCCTGCGCCTCAGGAACCGCCAGCGCAGCCGAAGGAGGCGCGGAAGCGGCGGAAGATCCGCGTTGGCGTGGTGGTGTCCGACAAGATGGACAAGACCGTGCTCGTGCGCATCGACCGGCGGGTGCGGCACCCCTTGTACAAGAAGACGCTGGCGCGCTCGAACAAGCTCGCCGCTCATGACGAGAACAACGACGCACACCTCGGCGACACGGTTCGGGTGATGGAGACCCGGCCGCTGTCGAAGAGCAAGCGCTGGCGGGTCGTCGAGATCGTGGAGAGGGCCAGATAGGTGATCCAGCAGGAGTCGCGCTGCAAGGTGGCGGACAACACCGGGGCCAAGGAGGTCCTGGTGATCCGCGTGCTCGGCGGCAGCGGCCGGCGGTACGCGCACGTGGGGGACGTGGTGGTCGGCTCGGTGAAGGACGCCCTTCCCGGCGGCGCGGTGAAGAAGGGCGAGGTGGTGAAGGCCGTCGTGGTTCGGACCGCGAAGGAGCGCCGGCGACAGGACGGCTCGTACATCCGCTTCGACGACAACGCGGTCGTGATCTTGACCCCCGACGCCAAGAACCCGCGGGGAACCAGGATCTTCGGACCGGTCGCGCGCGAGCTGCGCGAGCGCCGCTTCATGAAGATCATCTCGCTCGCCCCGGAGGTGCTGTGACATGCCCGGTGTGAACATCCGCAAGGACGACACGGTCAAGGTCATGACCGGCAAGAGCGCCGGCCACACCGGTCGGGTGATCCGCGTGCTGCCGCGCGACGGGCGTGTGATGGTCGAGGGCGCCGCCATGGCGAAGAAGCATCAGCGGACCAGCGGCAAGCGTTCGCAGAGCGGCTCCCAGTTGCAGCAGGGGGGGATCATCGACACCGAGTTGTTCATCGATATCTCGAACGTGATGCTCGTGTGCGGGTCATGCGGCAAGCCCACGCGCGTCGGGTACCGGGTCGAGGGCGACGGCACCAAGGTTCGGGTGTGCCGCAAGTGCGGGGCCGACCAATGAGCGACCATCCGACCCCTCGCCTGAAGGTCCGCTACCGGGAGGAGCTCCGTCCGCGCCTGCAGAGCGAGCTCGGCTTCTCGAACCCGATGCAGGTCCCGCGCCTGGACAAGGTCGTCGTGAACATGGGCGTTGGTGACGCGCTGAAGGACGGTCGTATGCTGGAAGCCGCCGTCGACGACCTGACCGTGATCACCGGCCAGAAGCCGGTCATCACCAAGGCCCGGAAGTCCATCGCCGGGTTCAAGCTTCGCGAGGGGATGTCGATCGGCGCGAAGGTCACCTTGCGGGGTGACCGGATGTGGGAGTTCATCGACCGCCTCGTCGCGATCGCCATCCCTCGGATCCGGGACTTCCGGGGGCTGGACGCGAACGCGTTCGACGGTCACGGCAACTACACGCTCGGGCTGACCGAGCAGCTGATCTTCCCGGAGATCGACTACGACAAGGTCGTGAAGATCCGTGGGATGGACATCACGGTCGTGACGACCGGCAGGAACGACGACGAAGGCAGGGCGCTGCTCGTCGCGCTCGGGTTCCCCTTCGAGGGGATCCCGATGGCGGCCGTGTCCTGAGGGGAACGGACATGACGAAGAAGGCACTTCGGAACAAGCAGGAGCGACAGGGCAAGTTCAAGGTGCGCGAGTACACGCGGTGCCGCCGGTGCGGCCGCTCCCGAGCCGTGTACCGACGCTTCATGTTGTGTCGCATCTGCTTCCGTGAGCTCGCGCACGCGGGCGAGTTGCCGGGGGTGACCAAGGCGTCATGGTGAGGCTCGCCACCAACGTCTCCGATCCGGTCGCCGACCTGCTGACGAGGATCCGCAACGCGAACCTGGCGTTCAAGGACGACCTCGTCGTCCCGGCATCGAAGATGACCCGCGCGATCCTGCAGATCCTCGCCACCGAGGGCTACGTCGGCGGGTTCGCCGAGGAGGGTGAGGGGATCGAGCGTGTGTTCCGCGTGACGCTGAAGTACTCGCCCAAGCGCGAGCGCACGATCACCGGCATGAAGCGCGTGAGCACGCCCGGCCGGAGGATCTACGCGGGGCGGGGCGAGCTCCCCCGTGTGTTGGGCGGCCTCGGGATCGCGATCGTTTCGACCTCGCAGGGCGTGATGACCGACCGAGACGCCTCCCGGAAGGGGATCGGCGGCGAGGTCCTGGCGTACGTGTGGTGATCGGCAGATGAGTCGGATCGGCAAACAACCCATCGAGATCCCGAGCGGCGTCGACGTCACGGTCGGCGAGGACTCGATCGTGACGGTGAAGGGGCCGCGGGGGACGCTCAGTCGGCGGCTCCACCCCGAGATGCGCATCGTGAGCGAGGAGGGCATGCTGCGGGTCGAGCGGCCGAGCGACGAGAGCGTCCATCGCAGCCTGCACGGCCTGACACGTTCGTTGATCGCGAACATGGTCGAGGGCGTCACCAAAGGCTACGAGAAGCGGCTGGCGATCGTGGGCGTCGGATACCGCGCGGCCATGAAGGGCGACGGCCTGGAGATCCAGGCCGGCTTCTCGCACCCGGTGATCGTGCCCGCGCTCGAGGGGATCGAGTTCGAGACCCCGACCCCCACCCAGATCGTGGTGCGGGGCAACGACAAGCAGCAGGTGGGCGAGGTCGCCGCGAACATCCGGAAGATCCGCAAACCCGAGCCGTACAAGGGCAAGGGGATCCGCTACGAGGGCGAGTACGTCCGCAAGAAGGCGGGCAAGGCCGCGAAGGGTGCGACGGTGTGATGGACGCGAAGAGCAGACGCCGAGCCCGTGTCCGCCGCCACGTGCGCGTACGGACGAAGGTCGCCGGCTCCGCTGCGCGGCCTCGGCTGGCCGTGTTCCGGTCCAACCGGCACATCTACGCCCAGCTCATCGACGACGACGCGGCGAGGACGCTCGCCGCCGCCTCGGACGCCGAGGTCAAGGCGGGCGCGAAGGGCAAGATCGGGTCCGCGAAGGCCGTGGGCGAGCTTCTGGCCGAGCGCGCGAAGGCTGCCGGGATCGAACGTGTCGTGTTCGACCGCGGGGGGCGGCTGTACCACGGGCGGGTCGCGGCGCTCGCCGACGGGGCCAGGGAGAAGGGGTTGCAGATCTGATGCGTCGCTACGACTCGCAGGGCGAGAAGAGCATCTACGAGGAGCGGGTGATCTCGATCAACCGCGTCGCCAAAGTCGTCAAGGGCGGCCGCCGGTTCTCGTTCGCCGCGCTGGTCGTGGTCGGCGACGGAGCCGGCCGGGTCGGGCTCGGCTACGGCAAGGCCAAGGAGGTGCCGGCCGCGATCTCCAAGGGCGTCGAGGAGGCCAAGCGCAAGATGTTCGAGGTGCCGATGATGGGCACCACCATCCCGCACCAGGTGACCGGGGAGGACGGTGCCGGGGTCGTGCTCCTCAAGCCCGCGGCTCCCGGCACCGGTGTGATCGCCGGGGGACCGGTGCGCGCGCTCGTCGAGTGCGCCGGGATCAAGGACATCTTGTCGAAATCGATGGGCTCCTCGAACTCGATCAACATCGTCAAGGCCGCGATGGCCGGGCTGAAGAGCCTGCGGCGCCCCGAGGAGATCGCCCGCCTGCGCGGCCGGGAGATCCACGAGGTCGCGCCGAAGCCGATGCTCGAGGCCGTCGCGGCCGCGCAGGAGCGTATGTCCGCGACCCGCGCCGCGAAGCTCGAAGAGGTCTACGGCGACCAGGCGCAGGCGTCGCCGGACGCTGGGCGTGGCGCATCATGACTCGCCTGAAGGTGACGCAGGTCCGCAGCGTGATCCACCGCCCGAAGGATCAGAAGGCGACCGTTCGGCGCCTTGGCCTGCACCGCATCAACGACAGCGTCGTCAAAGACGACCGTCCGGAGATCCGGGGCATGATCGCCAAGGTGCGGCACCTCGTCCGCGTGGAAGAGGTCACCGACGACGGTGTGAAGGGGAAGACGACGTGAAGCTCCATCACCTCAAGCCTGCCGCCGGCGCCAAGCGCGACCGCAAGCGCGTGGGCCGCGGCCGTGCCGGGGTGCGAGGCAAGACCGCGGGACGCGGAACCAAGGGGTACCTCGCCAAGCACAACCCCAAGCCGGGGTTCGAGGGCGGCCAGATGCCGCTCCAACGCCGAGTGCCGAAGTTGAAGGGGTTCAAGAATCCCAACCGGGTGGAGTTCGCGGTCGTGAACGTCGAGACGCTCGCGAAGTACTTCGAGGGCGAGGTCGATCCGGCCGCGCTGCTCGCACACGGCCTGGTCCGCAAGGGTCGCCCGGTGAAGGTGCTCGCCCGCGGCGAGCTCGACAAGGCGCTCACGGTGCGCGCTCACGCGTTCAGCGCGGCGGCTCGGTCGAAGATCGAGCAGGCCGGAGGCCGAGCCGAGCTCGTCGGGTGACCGGGGTAGGATAGGAACCTCGTGCTCAGGGCGTTCGTCAACTCGTTCAAGGTCCCCGACCTCCGAAACAAGATCTTCTTCACCCTGTTCGTCATCGCCGTCTACCGGTTCGGCTCGTTCATCCCGGTACCGGTGGTGGACATCGGTCGGCTCACGGACGCGCTCGCTGAGCAAGGCGGACAAGGGTTCCTCTCGTTCATCGACCTGTTCTCCGGCGGCGCGCTCACGCGCATGGCGATCTTCGGGCTTGGGATCATGCCGTACATCACGGCCTCGATCATCATGCAGCTCCTCACGGTGGTGATCCCCATGCTCGAGCAGTGGCGCAAGGAAGGCGAGTCGGGCACCAAGAAGATCAACCAATGGACGCGCTACGTCACGGTCGTGCTCGCACTCCTCCAGTCGACCGGTCTGGTCTTCCTCTTCCATTCGGGATCGGCCCAGCTCGGTGGCGTCGACATCTTCCCGACCGGCGAGTTCACCACGCCGAACGTCGCGCTCATCGTCCTCGTGATGACCGCGGGCACCGCCATGATCATGTGGATGGGCGAGCTCATCACGCAGCGCGGGATCGGCAACGGGATGTCGATCCTGATCTTCTCGAGCGTGATCTCGGGGCTGCCGTCGCAGGGGCGGGCGATCCTGCTCTCGGGTGGGAACGCGAAGTTCGTGTTCGCGCTGCTCATCGGGTTCGTGATCGTCGTCGCCGTCATCTTCATCGAGCAGGGCCAACGACGGATCCCCGTGCAGTACGCCAAACGTGTCGTCGGCCGCAGGATGACCACCGGGGGCAGCACCTACATCCCGTTGAAGGTCAACCAGGCCGGCGTGATCCCGATCATCTTCGCGAGCTCGGTCCTGTACTTCCCGACGCTGCTCGCGAGCGTCTACCACGCCCCGTGGTTCACGAGCTTCGTGAACAACTACGTCACCAACCAGCGGAGCCTTGTGTACATGGTGTTCTACGGGCTCCTCGTGGTGTTCTTCGCCTACTTCTACACGGCGATCGCGTTCAACCCGGTCGATACCGCGGACAACCTGCGCAAGTACGGTGGATTCGTCCCCGGCATCCGGCCGGGGCCTCCGACGGCCGACTACCTGAGCTTCGTCTTGACGCGCATCACGCTTCCGGGATCGATCTTCCTGGCCACGATCGCGCTGCTGCCGGCGATCTTCTTCGCGTATTTCTTGCCGGTCGAGTTCCCCTTCGGCGGGACGTCCCTGCTGATCACGGTGGGGGTCGCGCTCGAAACGATGAAGCAGCTCGAGTCCCAGCTCCTGATGCGTCACTACGAGGGGTTCCTCCGGTAGGGCTTGGGGGAGCTGCTCGAAGGTGCGGATCATCCTGCTGGGTCCGCCGGGAGCCGGGAAAGGCACCCAGGCGACGAAGCTCGCCGAGCGTCTCGGCCTGCCGGTGATCGCGACCGGCGACATCTTCCGTCAGGAGATCGCGGACCGCACCCCGCTCGGCCTGGAGGCGAAGGAGTACTACGACAAGGGTGAGTACGTTCCCGACGATCTCACCACGTCGATGGTCCTCGGGCGCCTCAATCAGCCCGACGTGTGGCACGGGTTCATCCTCGACGGGTTCCCCAGGACCATTCGGCAGGCCGAAGCCTTGGAGCGCGCGCTCGAAGAGACCGGCCGGCCGCTCACCGGCGCCCTGAACTTCACGATCTCCCATCCGATGGCGACCAAGCGGCTCATGGCTCGCCTCGTCTGCCCGAACTGCAAGCGCACCTATAACCTGGAGTACAAGCCGCCGAGGGTCGATCGTGTGTGCGACGTCTGTGGGCATGCGTTGACCGGCCGGAGCGACGACGATGAGGCGACGATCCAGCGCCGGCTCGACGTGTACGAGGAACGGCACGAGCCGCTCGTGCGCCACTTCCGCGAGCGGGGGATGCTCCGCGAGATCGACGCCGAGCACTCGGAGGAGACGGTAGCCAAGCTCACGCTCGACGCGATCGCGGAGCTGCGAGGATCGGCGACGTGATCGTCTACAAGTCTCGCGACGAGATCGACAAGATGCGCCGGGCCGGCCGGATCGTCGCCGGCACGATCGATCGGGTGCTCGCCGCCGTCCATCCGAACGTGGCCACCGCCGAGCTCGACGCGGTCGCCGAGTCCTACATCCTTGAACAGGGCGCGATCCCGTCGTTCAAGGGGTACGGGGGTTCCGACGGCGGCCACACCCCGTTCCCGGGGTCCATCTGCACCTCGATCAACGACGAGATCGTTCACGGGATCCCCTCGAAGGACCGCAGGGTGGTCGAGGGCGACCTGTTGAAACTCGACTTCGGCGCGATCTGGGAGGGGTTCCATGGGGACTCGGCGGTCACCGTGCTGGTCGGCGACCCGCCCTCGGCCGAGGCGGAGAAGCTCGTCCGCGCGACCGAAGAGGCGCTCGAGGCCGGGATCTCACAGATCCGGCCCGGAGGCCGGCTCTCGGACATCGGAGCGGCCGTCGAGCAGGTGGCGGCCGGGGCCGGGTTCGAGGTGGTTCGCGAGTACGTCGGCCACGGGATCGGCCGGAGCCTGCACGAGGAGCCGCAGATCCCGAACTACGGCAAGCCGGGACGAGGCCCCGTCCTGAAGCCGGGGCTGGTGCTCGCGGTCGAGCCGATGGTGAACGCCGGTGGGTGGGAGACGCGGGTCCTCCGCGACGGCTGGACCGTGGCGACGAAGGACGGCTCGCTCTCCGCGCACTTCGAGCACACGATCGTCGTGACCGAGGACGGGCACGAGATCCTCACGGCTCGCTGACGGCTCGGGTCCTGTGAGCTGCAAGCGGGCTCTTTCTGCTGGTCATGGACGCTTTCCTGAGTCGCATCTATACTAGCTAGCCGCCTCCGGCCGGAGGCGGTTCCGGCTCGCCCGTAGGCGGGTCGGCGTGCCCGGAAACGAGGATCACCCGGAGCTTGCCGAAGAAGGACGCGATCGAGGTCGAGGGGACGGTCACCGAACCGCTGCCCAACGCCATGTTCCGGGTGGAGCTCGAGAACGGACACAACGTGTTGGCCCACATCTCGGGGAAGATGCGGATGCACTACATCCGGATCCTTCCCGGGGACCGGGTGCTGGTGGAGCTGTCGCCGTACGACCTGACGCGCGGCAGGATCGTGTACCGCTACAAGTGAGGGGTTCGGGAGCATGAAGGTCCGGCCGTCGGTGAAGAAGATGTGCGACCGGTGCAAGGTCATCCGTCGGCGCGGCGTGATCCGAGTGATCTGCACGAACCCACGGCACAAGCAGCGACAGGGGTAGGAGGGGGCGAGTGGCTCGGATCGCAGGCGTCGACCTCCCCCGCGACAAGCGGGTGGACATCGCGCTCCGCTACATCTACGGCATCGGCCCGACCCGGGCGTTCGAGATCGTCGAGGGCTCGGGCGTGGAGGGGGGTACGAAGGTCCGCGACCTGTCCGAGGACGAGGTCAGCAAGATCCGCGAGTTCATCGACCGTACGTACAAGGTCGAGGGTGACCTCCGCCGTGAGGTGGCGCAGGACATCAAGCGCAAGATCGAGATCGGGAGCTACCAGGGGATCCGGCACCGGCGGAGCCTTCCCGTGCGCGGTCAGCGGACACACACCAACGCCCGGACGCGCAAGGGCCCCCGCAAGACCGTTGCCGGGAAGAAGAAGGCCACGAAGAAGTAGGGAGCGATGGCGAAGCCGAAAGCGAAGAAGACGAAGCGTCGCGAGAAGAAGAACGTCGTCCACGGGCAGGCGCACATCAAGTCGACGTTCAACAACACGATCGTCACGATCACGGACCTGCAGGGCAACACGATCTCGTGGGCATCGGCGGGCAACGTGGGGTTCAAGGGCTCGCGGAAGTCCACGCCGTTCGCCGCGCAGCTCGCTGCCGAGTCGGCCGCACGCAAGGCACAGGAGCACGGCCTGCAGAAGGTCGACGTCTTCGTGAAGGGCCCGGGATCGGGTCGGGAGACCGCGATCCGCTCGCTCGCGGCGACAGGACTCGAGGTCGCCGGTATCCAGGATGTGACGCCGGTGCCGCACAACGGGGTCCGGCCGAAGAAGCGTCGTCGCGTCTAGCGCCGACAGGCCCGCGTGTCGACGCGGGTCGCAACACAAGGCGGGGAGGAGTGGATGATCCCCCGTCGGAGGAGGGGACGCAGTGTTCATCGTCGCAAGACCGCAGATCCAAGAGGAGCCGGTCAACCCGACGCGCTCGAGGTTCATCATCGAGCCGCTCGAGCCGGGCTTCGGCTACACCGTCGGGAACTCGCTCCGCCGCACCCTGTTGTCCTCGATCCCGGGAGCCGCGATCAGCTCGGTCCGGATCGAGAGCGTGCTGCACGAGTTCTCGACGATCCCGAAGGTAACCGAGGACGTCACCGACATCATCTTGAACCTGAAGGAGCTGGTGCTCCGCAGCGAGTCCGATGAGCCCGCCACCGTCTACCTCAAGGCCAAGGGGCCGGGAGCGGTCACCGCCGGCGACATCTCGCCCCCCGCCGGCATCGAGATCCTGAACACCGACCTGCACATCGCCACGCTCGGGAAGGGCGGATCTCTCGAGATGGAGATGACGGTGGAGCGCGGGGTCGGTTACCGGATGGCGGATAAGAACAAGAAGCCGCGAGAGCCGATCGGCGTGATCCCCGTCGACTCGATCTTCTCGCCCGTGCGTCGCGTGTCGTACGCCGTGGAGAACACCCGCGTCGAGCAGATGACGGACCGCGACCGGCTGATCCTGGACGTCGAGACCGATGGTTCGGTCACCCCGCGCGAGGCGCTCGCCAGCGCCGGTGGCACGCTGCTCGAGCTGATCCAGCTCTTCGGCGATCTGGCCGAAGCGCAGTCGATGCAGGTGGGCCCGGCCGAGGACGATTCGGTGCCGTCGGACTATGCCATCACGGTCGAGGAGCTCAACCTGTCGGTGCGCTCGTACAACTGCCTGAAGCGTGAGGGCATCAACACCGTCGGGGACCTCGTCGACAAGTCCGAGACCGAGCTGATGGACATCCGCAACTTCGGACAGAAGTCGATCGACGAGGTCAAGGCCAAGCTCGAAGAGCTCGGCCTGGGCCTGCGGGAGTCGTAGCCTCGATGCCGAAGCCCAAGAAGGGACCCCGGCTGGGCTCGGGCCCCGCGCATCAACGGCTCCTGCTGAACGGTCTCGCGGCGCAGCTGTTCGTCCACGAGCGGATCAACACGACCGAGGCGAAGGCCAAGGCCGTCCGCCCCGTGGCCGAGAAGCTCATCACGTTCGCCAAGAAGGGCGACGTGGCCGCGCGCCGCGAGGTCCTCAAGCAGATCCCGGACCGCGACGTCGTGCACAAGCTGTTCAGCGAGATCGGTCCGCGGTTCGCCGAACGCAGCGGCGGGTACACGCGGATCCTCAAGCTCGGGCCTCGGCGGGGCGACGCGGCGCCGATGGCCCGGATCGAGCTGGTTGCTGAGGAGTAGGCACTCGGCGGGTCGTCATCGCGGGCGCGCTTCGCTCCGTCTCCTCGCTCGGCTCGTCGACGAGGCCCGCGCTGACGACGCCGCCTCCTGCCTCCGACAACGGTCGACACCGTGATCGTCCGGTTGGCCCTCGCGTACGACGGGACCGGGTTCCGGGGATGGGCCCACCAGCGGGGGCAGCGAACGGTGCAGGGAGAGATCGAGGCCGAGCTCGAGCGCCTTCTCGGTGAGCGGGTCAGGCTCGCCGTCGCTGGGCGTACCGACGCTGGCGTGCACGCTCGTGAGCAGGTCGCCTCGTTCGAGACGCCGCAAACCGATCTCGAGACCCTGCGGCTCGCCCTCAGCGAGGCGTTGGCTCCTGAGATCGACGTACTCGACGCGCGCCGGGCTCCCGACGGGTTCCACGCGCGCTTCTCGGCGACCGCCCGGGAGTATCGGTACCGGATCGACGACGGTCCTTGGACAGGATCGCCGACGCCGCCGTTCGTGTGGCGCCGGCCGGGAAGGCTCTCGGTCTCGCGCATGCGGACCGCGGCCACGCATCTCGTCGGTGAGCACGACTTCGCTTCGTTCTGTCGGCGACCCCGGTCGGGGGGGACCGTCCGGCGACTCGACCGGTTGGCCGTTGGTCGCCGGGGCGACCTGGTCGTGATCACGGCGCGAGCGAACGCCTTCCTGCACCAGATGGTCCGGGCGATCGTCGGCACGCTGGTGGCCGTCGGCTCCGGGCGGCTCGAGCCGGAGCAGATCCCAGCGATCCTCGCGGCTCGCGACCGCGCCGGTTCGCCGCAGATGGCTCCAGCACGCGGGCTCACACTGGAGCGGGTGGTCTACGGCCGGATGGGTGCTTCTCGGCGATTTGACCCGGGACGGCCCGGCCGCGGA